>Ga0194119_10001272_pt1 | contig 46430 bp, 46 predicted proteins | sample TA2MahC100mmetaG_FD_148620 | JGI IMG/M metagenome (GOLD analysis project Ga0194119, IMG submission 148620) | Freshwater microbial communities from Lake Tanganyika, Tanzania - TA2015018 Mahale Deep Cast 100m | ecosystem: Environmental > Aquatic > Freshwater > Lake | place: Tanzania: Lake... | reverse complement strand
GTTACCCATATTGCGGAAACAGAGCAAGAAAAGACCTCAACCCGGAAAGATGAACGTGATTCACACTTGAGAAGCATGCGAGAAGTGAAAAACTATCACATCCATGCAATTGGTGGTGAAATCGGCCATGTGTCAGATTTTCTCGTCGATGATAAAACATGGGTTGTCAGATATATCGTGGTAGATACGGGAAGTTGGTTGCCGGGTAAGAAGATACTGATTGCACCGCTGTGGATAGACAAAGTATGCTGGGAGGAATCAAAAGTGTACGTGGATTTGCCTAAGGAAATGGTTAAAAACAGCCCGAAATACGACCCTTCAATCCCTGTGAGCAGAGAATACGAAATTGCATTGTATGATTATTACTGCCGTCCGAAGTATTGGGTTTGACTCTGTGTAACCCATTCGAAGAAATAAAAAAAAGAGGTGACAAAATGAACAAAACATTGGTTCAGGGTTCATGGAAAATTGCAACGATGATGGGGATACCTATACGGTTGCATTTCTCGTGGTTTATCGTCTTTGGTTTGATAACGTGGTCTTTATCCACTCATTATTTCCCGAAGGCAGCCCCGGAACTTCCGGTAGCCTCTTACTGGATTAAGGGGACATTGGCTGCTTTGCTCCTTTTTGCCTCCGTCGTGTTCCACGAGCTTTCCCATTCTTATGTTGCCAGAAAATACCATATTTCTATCACGAGTATTACCCTGCTTATTTTTGGGGGTATCGCACAGTTAAAAGGGGAACCGCCGCATCCCAGAGCAGAATTCAGGATGGCAATCGCCGGCCCTCTTTCAAGTTTTTTCTTATCGGGTCTTTTCTTCCTGGTGTCTGTAAATACTGGTGGTGGGACAAAGGCGCTTTTTTCTTACCTTGCGCAAATCAATTTTATACTCGGCGCTTTTAATCTCATCCCGGGCTTTCCCATGGATGGCGGAAGGGTTCTCAGGTCAGTACTGTGGAGCAGGACAAAGGATTATTTTTACGCTACCCAGAAAGCGGCTAATTTCGGGCAAAGGATCGCCCTGTTTTTCCTCCTTTTTGGTATGTTTTTGATTTTTACCGGTTCTTCCGGTGGATTGTGGCTGTTGCTTATAGGATGGTTCCTTTACTTGGCAGCACAGTCAAGCCAACAACAGGCAACCCTCCAGGAGTCGCTCTCAAATATCAAGGTCAAAAACGTCATGGCAAGGGATATTGTAACCGTTAATTCCTCGATTCCCATCGGCGAGGCGGTGGATAAGTATTTTCTTAGATATGGATACGGCGGATTTCCTGTCATGGATGGCGGAAAATTTCTGGGCATTATAACCCTCAAGGAAATCAAGAACGTTCCTCGGGAAGATTGGAGTAAAGTAAAGGTATCAGACATTTTAGTCCCCCATAACAAAAAATGGGAGATAAGCCACGATTCCGATGTCATGAAAGCCCTTTTATTAATGATACAAGAAGACAAAGGCAGGATTATCGTTATGGAAAATGATAATGTCGTCGGTTTAATTACAAGAAACGGCATTGCACGATATTTGCAGATTATGGGTAAATAATTTGACAACATTTTTTGAAAAAATCATTCTGGGGTTGATTTCTTTAAAAAGGGACTTATAATAATTTCGTCGCATATACAAAAACAATTACTCCTTCAACCCGCTTAGATTAGACATGGTTAACCCGTTATGCTGTTTCGTAAAAAACCAGGGAAAAACAAATTTGAATTCAAATTCAGCGCTGAAATGCTTGCCGTTTCATCCGATGACACGGCACAGGCCGCGCTTGAATTAATTCGCAATAGTAACCTTACCGGAAATATTTATTACTGCTATGTGACCGATAAAGAAGGAAAACTGGCTGGTGTTGTACCCATAAGAAGGCTTATAACGGCTCATAAAGAAACAAAAATTTCTGACATTATGGTGCGCAACCCGATCCGGTTGACCGCCGATTCTTCCGCAGATACGGCGCTGGAGTTTTTTTTATTTTATAAGTTCATTGCCTTTCCTGTTGTTGACGAACACGGAAAACTTGTTGGTATTGCACGGGCAAATGATTTTATAGAAGACACACTAGCCATTGAAGAGAAAACGGAACATGAACGCGACGATCTTCTCAAAATAATCGGCATTCAATTAGAGGAATTCAGAAAGCCCACCGTCTTAAAAAGCGCCTTTTTGAGGTTTCCCTATCTCCTTTTTAACATCTCAAGCGGGCTTGCCTGCGCGTTTATTACAAAACTATTCGGCAGAACACTCGAGGAATTTATTTTTATTGCCTTCTTTATCACCATCATCCTGGGGCTTGCCGAGAGCATCGGAACACAGGCCGTAGCCGTCACACTTTCCTGTCTTGATAAAACCATTAAATTGAGGAGATTGGTCGTTTATGAAGTGCTGGTTGGGACTAAAATGGGTTTATTGTGTGGCGGGTTGCTCTATTTCGTATCCATTTTCTGGATTGGGAACCGGGACTTTTCCCTGGTGTTGTTTCTCACTATTTTGCTGACCCTTATCAATGCCTCCTTTCTTGGGTGCAGTCTGCCGATTCTCTTTAAAAAGATCGGTGCAAATCCGGCGCATGCCTCATGTCCGCTGGTATTGGCGATTGCCGACATTATTTCATTAACCTCGTATTTTTCCCTCGGAACGTATATGCTTAAGTAGATTTTAATCTTGATAATGAAACAATACCTTCTGGTGGTAGATAGGAACCGCTAAGGAACATTTATGAGAACAATTATAAAATTATTTATTTGTTATCTCTTCATAGTTTTTCAATTTTTACCTATTGATGTAACCTTTGCAAATGAGTGGGGTTTAGAAAAACAGAACATGGAGCATGACAAATGCGACAGCATCATACTTCACTATAACGGGGAGGTATGGAACACTGTTTACCATGGATTCAACATGTGGCTGAATGATATTTTTGGGTTCGATGATAACAATATCTTTGCAATTGGTAAACATGGTACGATACTCCATTACAATGGTAAATCGTGGGAAGGGCAAAAAAGCCGTATTACTTCAAAATTAACCCAAATATGGGGTAAAAGTCGTAACAACATCTATATTGTAGGAGACCATGGCACGATCCTTCATCACGACAGTATTGAATGGAGAAGCCTTGAGCACTATGTAGTGAATTGGCTGAGCGGCATCTGGGGTTTTCGTGACGATTGTATATTCGTTGTTGGTAGTTTAGGAAAGATACTTTACTATGATGGAAAGGCATGGAAAGAACAAAACAGCGGTACTACCAACTGGCTTTATGGTGTTTGGGGCAATGGGGAAGACGATGTTTACGTTGTTGGAGATTATGGTACTGTACTTCATTATAACGGTAAGAAATGGGAGAAATCTGTTCAAATTACCAATAAACGATTTATGAGTGTTTGGGGAACAGATCCGAACAACGTCTTTATTGTCGGCGCTGACGGCATTATTCTCCATTATGATGGAACAAAGTGGTCTAACCATGCAAGTAATACCACTAACTGGCTGAGAGTGATATGGGGTGTTGACAAAAACAACATAATTTCCGTCGGAGACAATGGTACCATACTGTATTACGATGGTGCAAAATGGATGAAACATAAAAGCGTCACCAATTACCTCTTGGTAGGTATATGGGGAAATAGGAAGGATAATATATATGTTGTTGGATATAATCCGGAAAGTCATCACTAATTTCTTAGTAAAACGTTTGTGTATTACAAATTGCAAACTATAATAATGTCCAACGTAACAATTTAGTTTTTTGAAAAACCCCGCACGAATGGTATTTATTGTAGGGGCAGGTTTCAAACCTGCCCCTACGTGGCTTGTAACAGATTATTATAGGGAATTTTTTCAAAAAACTAAATTGTTACCTTAATTTTAAGATTATTATAAAAGAAATGCAAAACCATGAAAGTAAAAGACGTAATGGATCCATCGCCCGATATTATTCGAACCTCGGACACCTTTGAACGTCTTATAAAGATATTGGGTGAGGTCAAATATCATGTCATTTTTGTGGTTGATGAAAAAGACAAGCTGGTGGGAATTATAACCGAAGGGGATATTATAAAGATGCTTGTTCCCAAATACATAACCGTGGATGAAACGCTTATTTTTGTAATGGACGAAAACTACTTTGAAAGAAAATGCGTAGAAAGTAAAAATCTCACAGTTAATGAAATAATGTCAATAGTGATCTTCATTGTTGGTGAAGATGACCCTATAATAAAGGCTGCGGCATTTATGGTTGTTAATAAAATACACGTATGCCGTGTATAGCGTATGACTAGTCGGTTAAAGTCCGACAGTGGGAAAACGGCAGTTCACCCACGCAGCTAGAGGGAGGTGTTAAGGGCAACCCGAAACGCAAAGTTCCCTGACAAAGGCTCTCGTTGGAGAGTCGAGCAAACCTGCGGGTCGCAGCGCAAGCGAACCTATAAGCAGCCTCGTTAATTCAGAGAAGGAGTTGCCGACCCTGTGGTCAAAAGGGGAAGGCTGCCATACCTACTATAACGATAACTGCCAGAACCAGTAGGTAGACTTCCGGGGTAGCAAGGGTGACACGCAGGAGAAAGAAACGACTGCCCGCTGGACGCAAACTGCGAAAGCCAGTGGAAGAAGATGATTGGAAAGCCGTATTCGGGAAAACTGAACGTACGGTTTGACGAGGGGGAGTTGGAAATAGAGCATGGTTAGGCTCGTGAGGCACTGTCGACGAAAGGGACAGATACGGATACGTCCTCATGAAAATGGGGATAGGCCAAACCTAAACCACTACGCCAGTTCCCTACTCTACCTGTAACCATGTCATCTTATGGTTCGCTTAAATAAAATAGAATTCCTCTGCAATTAAAAAACCCTGCTTGAAGAAATAAAAGCTATTTCTTTTTGATAATCTTCGTCATATACCGTAAAAGGAGTAACCTGGATACAATGCCTACAACTTTGCCATCCCTTAACACGGGGACAGCATGTATTTTTTTGTTTAGCAAGGCAGCGGCTACCTTGATTACGGTATCATCCTCTTTAGCCGTGGCTTCCATAATCGGTTTTGACATAATTTCAGTAATACTCAAATCTTTGCACTCATGACATCTTTTGTCAAAATAATCTTCATCCATAATCGAAAATAACACGTCGCCCGTATTTAAATACTTCGGCATAAGCACCTTTAAAAGATCTGTCTCGGTTACAACCCCGGCAAGTTTTTCATCCTGGTCAACCACGAATATGACGTGAAATCTGATCCTCCCAAGCATTTCCATAAGGTTTAAAAATGTGCCTGAGATAGGAACTACCGTTGGGTCTGTACTCATAATGTCCTTAACCTTCATACGCCAATATCCCCCTTCTGTGAAAAATATTTTAATTCTTTAAACCGGGCCGCATCATGAAATACAAAAAATTCTCTTGCTTGAAAATTTACTGTTTTTAATTAAAGATTTTTATGATAGTCTATTTTACTTTTTTGAATTAGATAATCAATTATTTTAATAAAAATGAGGAAAAAACATTATGGTCTTTTGGATTGCTACTTTAATATTTCTTGTGTCGTTTGGGTTAATTGTCTCGGAAAAACTTGATAAAACAAAGGTGGCATTGATTGGCGCCGGATTGATGATACTTCTCAAAATCGTCAGTCAGCACGAGGCCTTTTATGATGAACATTACGCGATAGATTATAACGTGATATTTTTACTCATAAGCATGATGATTATCGTCGACATCCTCAAGAAAACGGGGATATTTCAATTCATTGCAATTAAGTCGGCAAAACTCGCAAAAGGCAAACCGTTTCTGATTCTCGTTTTCTTTGCCTGTATAACTGCGTTTGCATCCGCGCTGCTTGATAACGTTACAACAGTTTTGCTTCTTGTCCCTGTAGCGTTGTTCATTGCAGAGGAGTTGGAACTGGATCCATTTCCTTTTATGATTTCAGAGGTTATGGCCTGCAATATCGGCGGCACGGCAACGCTCATCGGCGATCCCCCAAATATGATGATTGCCAGCAAGGTACAGCTTACTTTTATGGACTTTATTTATCATCTAACGCCTGCCGTTTTATTCGTGTTTGCTGGGTTTATCCTGACCATGAAATTCATTTTCGGGAAAAAGTTGCATGTTAAAGAGGAAGTACGGAAGAAGATACTCGCTATGGACGAATACGCCTTGATTAAAGACGCTGGTTTGTTGAAAAAGTCTCTTGGTGTTTTGGGCATGGTGATGCTTGGATTTGTTTTTCATGGGTTGTTTCACTATGAACCGGCGACCATAGCGCTCGTCGGCGCGGCAATACTGCTTATCATCTCGAAAAAGGACGTGCATCATGTGTTTCGTGAGTTAGAATGGTCAACCCTTTTCTTCTTTATAGGATTATTTATTATTGTAGGCGGTGTCGTTAAGGTCGGCCTCATTTCAAAACTTTCTGAAGGCCTGATAACGCTAACAAGACCAAACGCCGAGAGCATGTTCACTCTATCGATTGCAATGTTGTGGTTTTCAGCAATAGGTTCAGCGATTGTTGACAACATTCCTTTTGTAGCGAGCATGATTCCTTTGGTGAGGGATACGGCAGTGTCCGTATTGCCGGGCGGATGGGATATAAAGCCCTTTCTTCAGCACTCAACCCTTATGCCGGTATGGTGGTCACTGGCGCTTGGGGCGTGCCTTGGAGGAAACGGTTCTCCGGTCGGTGCATCTGCCAATGTTATCACAATAGGTCTGGCGGAAAAGGCAGGGTACCCGATCTCGTTTAAAAAATTCATTATCTATGCGATACCCATTACCGTTGAAACGATCATACTGTCAACCGTATATATCTGGCTGCGATATTATCTCCTCCAGGGAAAATGCTACTGATGAAAACAAACCGGGGCAGAAGATGGATTTACCCGTACTGCACTTGTAGTTTTTGCATTTGCCTCTCCAGCATACGCAAAAAGGCTTCTGATAGGAATACAGTTCGTAACGTTGCGTCAAGACAAGAAAAATAACAGCCCTTCCGGTGCGTTCGTTGCAGGCGTGGACAATCAGCTATGTTTTTTCGTGAAAAGATCAAATATATTTTCAATCCGTAAAAATTAGGTAAAAAATTTTCACGGCTTATCCCACGGCAACACCGTTTAAACGGTACAATATTTCATCGTGTTATAGGAGAATAGTGATGTTTTTTAAGTGCAGGATGTTTTATACAAGAAATGCTTTTTCATTACTGCAAAAGCTGGGCATTTGCTTTATATGGATATGCCTCTGTGCTGATGTTCAGTCACAATCTCTTGAGAAAAAGGCCGACGAAGTGAAACTCGCCGAAACAGGCATAACAGTAAAAGCCGAAGATATTGAAACAGCCCGAATAAAGGCAGAAGAGTTAAAAACCATACAGGGTAAATCCATTAATGAAATAGAACGTGTGATATCGGATTTAGAAAATGACGCTGAAACAACGACTATTTATCTTGAGGAATTACAACGGGCTAAAAATCTCTATCAGACAAAAGAGACAAATCCTAAATTTCTGGAATTGCTGGATAAGGAACTTAAAATTGTCAAACAAAAGATAGATGTAGACAACGAACAGATACAGGCCTATAAGGACCGGATTGCAGCCCTTCAAAATCAATCAAAGGTTTACGCCGACCGCCTCATCTTATTAAGTTCAGTTATAAAGCTGGCAGAAACGCTTGCCGTAACGTCTTCCGATCAGGCAGCCACGACAAGAAAAGAGGCGGACATTGCAAAGGGCTATGTTACGGCCGTGCAGGCAAATCTCAAGGAGAAAGAAACACAGGTCTCACATTTTACCAGAGAACTGGAGGATGTTAAAACGCGGCTATCCGCAAAGGGACAAGAACTTGACATAAGTTTAGAACTGATAAAGGCAGAAATTAAGGACGAGAGACTTCTTAAGACAGCGCTGGAGAAGGTGAGCAATGCGTTAGTGTGGCAAAAGGCAGTAAATACCCAATGGATTACGATATTTACCATACGATTGGAAACAGCCGGAATTCGTCACGATGAAGCCTCGCTGGCATTGAAAAATGCAGAACTCAATTCAGCCCTTTTGGCCGAAAAGGCCAGCCGGTTGGAAGAAAAGCGAAAAACAGAGGAATTACAAAAGAAGCAGGCAGAATTGGAGGTTGCGAAAAAAGCCGAGGAGGTAACGCAGAAGGTTGCTGAGGTAACGAGGGCAGAAGCAGAAAAGACCATACAGGAAACAGCCAGGAAAACTGAGGAAATTGCACAGGAACAAATGGTAACTACCTCCCCGGAGAAAAAGAGGGTGTTGGAGTTAGAGGCCGAGGTGCACAAGCAAATTGGATTGGTGGCAAAAAAGAAGGACGAGCTTATCACGATAGGCGCACAACGATATAAAGACGTTACTGAATGTAAAAAATTAGAAGCAGAAATCGAAGATTTAATAAACAAAGGAGCGGCGTTAAAAGACGTTGAAGAATCGCTAAAAAAAGTTGAGTCGGAAATAAAACGCTTCTCGGAGGCAATAACGGCATTGGAAAGCCTCATCCCTTCTGTAAAACAGGAGGAAAAGCTGGTTTCAGATAATCTATCCGTCATCTATGAGGAAATTTCAAAAATTGAAAAAGAGGCAGCAGTATTTGAAGACAAAGAATTGGCAGGAAAGGCAACGGAATATGCACGCCAGATAGCAAAGACACTGGAAGAGCAGGCAGGTCTCATATCCGCAAGACTGGACAGATTGTATGAACGACTGGAAATCAAGAAAGATGCGTTAGCCCTGTTGGATGAGACTAAAGAAACCTTGAATACTATGAAGGCGGCCAATGTCTGGACAAGGTTAAGGAGTTCGATTTCTACAAAGACATTTATTGTGTTATATAAAGACATAGCAGGCAGCTATATTCTATTAGACGATTTGTTCAATGCCGTCCGGGTTCATACAAAAGATTTTATAACATACGTAGCACAAAATAAGCATACCCTCATGTTCTGGGTAAAATTGTGCGGAATAGCGCTGTTAGCCGTGGGATGTTATTTTACGAAACGACGTATCCGGCGTCTTTGCGCAAAAAAGGCAATTGAATTCTATGAATATGAGGAACCTTCTGACTACAAAACAAGACTTTTCTACAGTCTTTTCATAATCCTGCAAAAAAGTATATTTGCCATATTATTGACTATTCTTGCCGTGCTTGTCTCAGCTTTTTTTGACCTAAAAATTCCGGTAGCAAAGGCAACGATACAGGTGCTCATCTATATTGCCGCTTACAGGGTTTTCAAAGGTTTTGTGATTGAGGCTTTTAGCCCGGAAAAGGGGAATAAAAAATTAGTTACCTCAATGGCGTATGTATCCCCAAAACACCTCTACAGGTCGTTAAATAGTATCTTGTTATTTTCCCTCATTTCCTTGTCTCTAATTGCTGTACTGGGAGTGTTTGAATACAAACATGATGTTATTGAGTTGATATGGTTTGTTTATCGGGTAGGGATGTTAGTGCTTTTATTGTGGCTGGCAACGCAGAGGGTGTTTATATTTAAATTATTGCCGGGCGCCGAAAGCCAATTAGGAAGGTTTATCCATCGTATAATAACGGTAATTTATCCGGTCTTTATCGCCTTTATCGTTTCTCTATTCACCATAAGAAGCCTCGGATATCCTGTACTAACTTATGTATTGTTAAAAACGTGCGTAAAGAGTTTTGCCATTGCATTCATCGCATTCTGGGTGTGGAAGTTCCTGGTGTATCGGTTAAATTATGTCAGAGAGATGCGCCTGAAGAGGGAACATATCAAAAAAGACACACCCGATGAAAAGAAATTTCACACGGTTACGGCAATATACAGAGTATCGTTTAATTATGTTGCTTCTATTATTGCGGCTGTAATTATTATCCGCATATGGGTCAGGACGTTTCGTGACTCAATAGACTCGCCCGCCGCCCCCTACCTGGTGCAAAAAACCTTTGGGCAGATCGGAGCAATTCTAAACGCTATTGGCAGTGCATTACAGCATCGTTTTGTTTTTGAGGAAGGCAGATATACCACCCCCTTAAAAATAATTATTGCGTTAATCGTCTTTGGTGTTTCATTTTTTATTGCGCGGTATATAAAAAACCTGCTGGATAAAAAAGTGTTTCATAAATTGCGTCTTGATCGGGGTGCAAGACACACGTTATCAACCATGGTGCGTTATGCTATCGTGGGAATTGCCATACTTATCGGGCTTACTGTAGCCGGTATTCCTTTGCGAAGTCTGGCAATCTTTGCAGGCGCATTTGGTATTGGTATCGGATTTGGTATGCAGAACATTATTAGCAACTTTATTAGTGGTGTTATTCTGCTTATAGAGCGCCCCATGCGTGTTGGCGATGTTATTACCCTGGAAGACGGCGCATTGGGCACAATTGAAAAATTCAATGCGAGGAGCACCACAATAACCACCCCGGATGGTACAACCATGACCGTGCCAAATTCAAAGTTTATTGAGAGCAGGATTACCAATTGGACGCATCCGGTTCCCCAGGTAAGGGGGTGTGTAAAAGTAGGAGTTGCGTATGGCTCAGATACCCTGCTGGTAAAGAAGTGTTTGTTGGAAATTGCCCGGCAGAATCCCAACATAAGAAAATACCCGGAGCCATTCGTGCGGTTTGCGGAGTTTGGCGATAGCGCATTGATCTTTGAATTGTACTTTTGGTCAGATGATCCTGGTAAACGATGGTTTACCCAGAGCGAACTCAATTTTGCTATCGATGAAGTGTTCCGGAAGAACAAAATCGAAATCTCCTTCCCGCAGCGGGATATTCATATCCGTTCGATTGCGCCTTTTCCCGACCAAACCATACAGAAACACCTTCAGCAAGAAGGCAAGAAATAGCTTGATTGTATAGGAATTTTCATTTTATTTAAGCGGGTTATATGATGTATGGCATAGAGAATCCCCCTTAGAAAACTAGGGGGGTTGTAAAATAGCCCAGAAAAAACACAACCCCCAGAGTCCCCCTTTTTTAAGGGGGACTTAAACAGAATAATTTATATGAAGCGCTATTACCTAATAACGATAACCACCGTATTGATATTTTTCGGCCTTATGGAGAGCGTATTTCCCGATGATATAAAAACCATCGACGGCAGTATTATCGCTGGAGAAATAGTGGGGGTTGACGAAGAATATATATCCGTCAAACAAGGGCAGGACAACATGGTATTTATTCAATGGCGTATAGTCAGTCTCATTTCAAGGAACAGAGAAATTATTATCGTAAGTCATGAAAATGATCGGAAGAAATTTTCTATTCTTACAACAACCACAGGTGATTTTTCCGCTAAAGACATAAGGTTCAAGACAACAGATAAAATACAGGACATTTACCCGGATGAAATAGTATCCAACCGCCCATCCTTTTCCCATGAGGGAGAGCAATCGGAGCAAGGGGTGTCACACGATCCTTTCTCCGCTTCGCAGTTGAAACCGCAAAATGCGCCCCGGCAGAACGCTGTCCAACAAAAGAAGCCGTGGAAGGGAAATGTCGATGCCGGTCTTACAATCCAGAAAGGAAATAAAGAGGCATTAACAACCAACGCAAAAACTGACTTTTCCTGGGAAAGAACGAAAGATAATATGTATTTTACCGGTCTCCTTCTTTTTGAAACAAAAGACAGTGTAAAAAGTGCAGACGAACAACGAGGCACATTGAAATATGAGCGAAAACACAAAATAAGACTATATTCGTTTTATCAGGAGAGCGTGGAACATGATGAGATAGAAAAACTGAACCTGCGTTCTATCACATCGAGCGGATTTGGATACCGATTTATCGAACGGGAAAAGCTAAAATATAAATCTGAAATAGGCCCGTCATTTACCTATGAAAGATTTCGTGACGATATTCACCAGACGAGTCCTGGTTTGAGGATAGGAAATTCCCTCGATTGGCAAATCCTTCCCTCAACGCTATTTTATTTTAAAGCGGACTTTTTACCCGTGCCGGAGGATTTTGCAGACTGGCGGCTGGAGTCCGATATGGGGTTGCGGCACAACCTCACAAAATCTCTATCGCTGAACATGAACTGGATAAATCAATACGATAATAAACCAAGCGCTGAGAACGTAAGTAAAAATGATGCCACGATACTGAGTACGATAGGGTATAATTTTTAAATATCCGAAAGAAAAATGTTATATTTTCTCATATACCCACACTTTCCCGCCATTTGTTATTGCATCCACCCTCTTTACAAGCCGTTTTTTATGAAGATTCAAAAGTCTCGTCCCGCTGGTATTGGCCTCAAGTTTCATGATTTCAGAAAGGTCTTTGGCTGATATTCTCCCTTTCTTCAGAATCAGATTCAACGTCTCCTTTAGGTAGTTATTCAGGCTTCCCAGAAGTATTTTTTTCCCATCCTGCATTTCCGCCATAACGGCAAGGTCTTTCCTCTCAAGGGCGACTTCTATATTTTCCTTTTGATTTTCATTGAGACCGGTCAGAGTGATATATTTTTCGCCGTATTCTCCACTGAGCAGACGAGAGATGAGCTTAGCCACGATCTCATCAGCGCATGAATAATCAATGATCCCTATCTTAGAAAAATCAAGGGCAACGACTGCGCCGTCTTCCTCCTGGGCAATATCCCTTTCAATCCGTTCCCTGATTACCTGCCCCGAAACCCTTGTAACAAGGTCATTCGAGCCGTTCTTTAGTTCTTCCTTAAGGAGTTTGTAAAGATTATAAATATTCATTTTAAATGTAGACGGAATACGTAGCGCGGGTTCGAGTTTGCAACTCGAACCCCAATGTTTACATATTCAAAGGTATGACTGATGTTTAATCTGTCACCATACCATCAAAACTTAGGATTCAGGTTGCAAACCTGAACCCGCCATAGGGGGGTCTTTTCCCTGAATATTCTTGCCATAATGTCATCGATTATTTCTATATTTCTTTCGTCAATTCCCATTTTTACATTTCTTTGACACGAAAATACCCCTCTCCCACAAGGGGCGAGGGGACTTTCCCTCCCTTGACGGGAGGGATTAAGGGGGGGGTGAAATATTCCACTTATTTTAGACACACAAAACTTTTTCATATCTGTCCTCAGCCCATTCCCATATCGAAACATCGTATTTATCAGACTCATTTATTTCTTCTGGTTCATAGCCGTAATCATGGGCAATTTCTTCAAAAGTCCTTTTGGCATCATCCAGTGAATCAAAATAGTTGACCTCGCATGCCATGCCTCTGTCTACTACGACAACCAGATATCTTGCTTCACATGGCTGAGGCAATTGATAGGTAATCCATTCTGGATTACTCGTACTAATTTTGTTTGTAACCTTTTTTGTTCTTTTCTTTTTCATGCTTTTTATTCACCTATTAATATTACTTCCTCCAATTCATTTGTACTTATTAAGGGTCTCATAATAGTCTGTACATTATAGTTGTCATTCCCGCATGTTTTTAGCGGGAATCCAGCAGTATTTGCATCTCTGGGTGCCCGATTAAAGTCCTCGGGCATGACACAGAGTCTGTAAATACTATTTCGAGACTGTTAATAAAACATACTTAGATGCACAGAACGTTAATTAAATACGCACAATTTCTAAGTGCCAGCTACATCCATATTGACACCCTTTGCCATCCTTAATCTCAGAAATCCAATCGAATCCACCTTCTTCGGCGTGTCTAATTTCGACATAATCCCTTAATTCATCCATTGTTTTAAACTTTTCTTTGTGTCCTTTCGTATCGTATAAGAAAAACACGGACAATCTTCCTTTTTAAACCACCTTACTTAATTAATCGGAACTGTGTTACATCCACCATATTAGTTGTATAAGTTAGTTCGATGGCTTCCTCTTTGAAATTAACATAGACATCTATGGTATTTTGCTTATATTTTGAGGAATCAGTTACTACCTTTTGAACTTCCTTAAGAGGAATAAGCAAGATACCGTCTCTTGGGACTAAAAGACAACCTTCTCCTTTTTGCAAAGAATCTTTGAAAACATCTCGAAAAGTAATTTGCCAATGTTTTGGATTATTTTTAGGCTTAGGACTCCCAGGTCTAATATATGCCTTTTCACTGTTTAGAACCGCCTCATCAGCCTTCCAACTCTCAATCTTATACCCTTTTTTCTCTAAAATTTTCTTCAATTCGTCTCTCAGAATTTCCTCTTGTCCCGGTTTGTCAATGAGCTTTGTAATAAGATTTTTCTTCATTAAAAAGAAATTGAATTCTTCTTTCAGTGCTTGGAATAAGGATTTTTGCTGTGGGTTATGTTTTTGTGGTTCTCCTTGAGCAACCACCGTATATCGGTTAGCTTTAAATAATGAAATTAAATGTAATTCTAAAGATTTCCTTATTACCGTATCGTTAAAATCAGACTGTGTAGCTGACCTACCATCATTAATAATAATCGCCCTGTCCCAGTTTTTTATTTTATCTTCTGGAGAAGTCAAATGTGTTTTAAGTCTGCTGTATATATCCTTTGCTTCACCGATATATACCTTTTTGCCCGAAGAATCAAAGAGAATGTAGATACCCGGATATTCGAGATTTCCCCATTCTTTCTTTATTACTTCCAGTGCATTCATCGTTCTTGGAATTTCCCATGACCGTAAATGACCTCCTATTGTTCTTGCTCTTATTATTCCATCACCATTTTTAATATCTTGATGATACCCAAACTTATCTTCCATTGTTTTGTATTCCTCTTGATTCTTTTTTTAGAGTAATTATTGTTTCTCTAAGTTTATAGTTTCTTACCTGACCTGATCGGCGGTTTCGTGCCTTTTCTATCTTCTCAATGGATAGTCCTAGTTCTGTTCCAATTTTGGCTAAAAGTAAATCTGTAGGCACATAAACATCGGCAATCAGGCTATCACCAACAACAAGGATGAAACGTCCATTTGCTCTGAGGGATTTTGTAACTACACTCAGGACCTTATACATATCATCAAAATACTTGTGTACGATATAAGGCATGTCGCTTCGCCTGTAATTACCTCTTCTTTTTATATTTTCCTCGATATTTACTTTTATTTCCTCTATCCAATTATTTGTATATTTAGCGTTTGATTGGACAAATGTCCTGATTAAACCTTTCGAAACATTGTCGCAAACAACAAGACTATCCTTCACTTTTTTTGCGTCCTTTGTTTGTTTTGTAAAGCCGAGCCATGCCATTTCAATCTTGTAGTTCATAACATAGTCAAGCCCATTCATATATGGCGGTGAGGTAATAATGAGATCAAATAAGTGTTTGTGTTTATATTCCATTGCATTGGCAAGCAAAACCTTGCTTTCTGTCTGTATATTATTTTTTAATTTTTCTTGAAGAACTTCCAGGTCTTTGCAAATATCCTTAATTTTCTGCTCCATGAGTATCCAGGGAGCATTGTCGGGAACTTTTTTGTTTTTCCAATATCCAAGACATGGAGTTCTTTTAAGATTGCTGCAATCAATCAAAATCGAAGAAAATGCAAGGAGGATAAGGTTTTTGACCTTAGTTTGTTCCTTTGTTTTTGCGGGAATAGAATCAATTCCCCCTTTTATGAGTTCCAAATTTTTTAACACACCTTTATTGAATTGATTTTCTGATTTGAGGAACTCAGGGGCAGGGGTTCTTATGTTTTTGGGGATAGATGAAAACGTTTCTTTGAGCAATTCAGGGGCAACGTCCCATGAATTAACCTTTATATCTGCAATAAATTGAAGAAGTGGATTTAATTCGGTACCAACAGATTTATATCCGTTTAACTTGCTCTGGGTAAGGACAGTTCCACAGCCCGCAAAGGGGTCAAGAATGACCGGTGATTTGTAATCATCTCTGTATTGGTCAAGTATCGACTGTACAAATGCAGCGGAAAAACCCTGAATATAAGGCGCCCATCGGTGCACGTGTTCACCAAAGTTCGATGTAAACTGTATCGGCTGCCGGCTCTCAACAATCTCAATCCCTAACTCTTTCAGGTAGGGTTTTGAGTCAATATCGCAAGAACCGCCAAATTTGGGGGAAGAAAGGACATTCTTCTTCCTGACATCCGTAGTATTGTTATCAATGAGGGGTAATTTTAGTTGCATTTTTTAGTTTATCACAGTAATTGTATGCTTAATATTTTTCAAAATGTTTTTGGTTTCTAATTGCCCTTGCTTTCTATGCCTCTGTCTTACTGCAATAACCAGATATTTTGCTGTAAAATATTGAGGTAATTGATAGGTTGTGAAACCTAGATTTTAAGTATAATAAATTTATTGCTTTTTTCATTCATCTTCTTCGCTTTCGCCTAATTTCTTTTCAATTGTAAAAAATTTATCGGGTAATTTTTTTAGAAGATTCTTTAGTTTATTTTCTTCCTGGGGTATTTGTTTTAACTCTACATTTACTAATGGAGTAAGATGACGTTTTAGCTCTAAAAGAGGCTGGTTATGTCGAATCTGGATTAATTTAACCATGTTTCTTCTGGCCGTTTCATAAACAGTCGATCTAGCCCCTAATCTATCAAAAATTACTACACCGTGTCGGCCTACCCGATTAATCTTATCTTCTATAACTTCCTGGTTTCCTCTTGCTATAAGCCCAATATCAATCCTAATCCTGCCCCGTTTTGTTTGAACTTCTGCATCGGCTTCTCTCTCAACTTCTAAATCTCTCCCAATATTTACCCAAAAATTTTCACCAAGCTCGAGACCAAGCAGTGTTAATGCTACTCTCAAAAATGTTCGCTCTAGGCCTTTGCCTATTTTTGCTTTTTGCGAACCTCTTATATTCAACGTGGCTGAGCCTGCCATCATCAAAAGCCATACATAATCTTCTTTTTCTTGATAATCAAGGCTGGAAAAAAGTTCTTTGCAATAGATTATTGTTTGATTCAAGAAATCTGGAAAATCTTCCCTTGAAATATCAAGGTTATCAGCGGTCTTTTTGGTCAGACCCAGAAGCCAAAACATCAAATCTTTTTCTTCTTTGGAAGACCCCTCAACGATCATAAGCTCTTTAAGCATTTTTTCTTTCCAGTTTTCTCCATATTCCTTCTTTGCCCTATCATAAATTTCTGAAAGCCACACGTATGTTGCAAAAAGCTTTTCTTTTGTATTTCTCTCAGTAAGAAGTCTGTAATTCTTACCTAAAATAAGATAGAGGATAATTGTTCTAAGAGAATCAGGGGAAAATGGGTCTGAAAGTGTAATATTCTCCTGTAGCCATTGTCTATATTTATTAATTTCAAAATCAATCACCATTTGAATCTCCTTTAAAACCCTCATTTATATCAAAATCCACTCTTACATTACGTATAAGGTTGGAAGACAGGGAAATTAGTTCTTTTTTCATTGCTTTAAAAAATCGTGGATTGTTTTCTATGAGAAGAAAACGCCTCTCCATTTCGATAGATACTCTTCCAATTGTTCCAGAACCTGCAAATGGATCCAATACAAGGTCATCGATAAACGAGTAATATTTAATTAAACGCCTAATTAATTCGTTGGGAAATACGGCGGGGTGATCCTTGTGATGCCCTGGAGGTATGTGCCAGACGTTCGTTATATCATATTGCCCTTTTATCTTTGATTCTTCAACTAATCGTTTATCATGGTGCTTCCTTATATTCCAGTCGATTAGTTTATTAGTTTTTTTCCTGTAAACTAAAACGTATTCTGTAACAGGGACCGGTTTATATTGTAATGGTTGCCTGTCTGCTGCGAATCTTCGGCCTCTGCCCGTATTCCATCCCGCTCCTTCTGGTTTTACCCATATAATATCGTCAATAAACTCAAAACCCGTTGTATCCATAATTCGATGTATATCAAAAGGGATAGGAATCCTTTTGCTCGAGTTGCTTCGTGATGTCCTTCGTATAAGCACGGGAGAGACATTGATAATAAAAAATCTCCCTTCCGAAAGAATGGTGTGACATCTGACAAATACCTTTCTTAAAAAATCCAGGTATTCCTGGTAATCTATATATTCTGAATATTGAGGCTTTGCATTAAAATAAGGGGGGGATGTAATAATAAGCTGTGCAGTATCGGGTGGAAATTCATCAAGTACAATTGCTGCGTCTCCAAGAATTACTTTATTAGGAATAGGAGCTGGATAGAATAAACCCGCTATTTTTTCTCTGACAATTTCCTTTTGATCAATGAATTTCTTTAAACGCTTTACGAGTAGACCAACCTCTGTATGTTCAGCTATCTCACCGTTCATGGAAACCTTGACCTCTCCTATCGAGGATGATGCTCCATTTTTTACCACGAGTGATACACGCCAGAGATTATATCTGTCGTCTATTTCAGGAAGTCCCTGCGAAATCTTGTTGCTGTATTCATGCAGGTGGATATCTATCCATTTATTTACAATTTCCCTGACGTCCTTTACGGTATTAACCATAAAATATTCCTAATATTCTGGGAATCGAATCATAGCTTGATTCCAGCTTTTAATGACTTTGCTAAAAGATAGTTTATAAATCCAGAACAAGAAACCAACATAAATTTTGCATCCTCAAAATCCAAGGTTGGTTCATCCAATAATGCATGGCGTATTCCTTCTGCATTGCTCGTATAGCCATAAAGGCTATCAAATGCTTTTCTCAGAGCAGGGTGTAATGTCATTTTCTTCTCGATTTCCTTTAAAGCCTGTCCCAACGTTGCCTTAGTATCTTTTGCTATTAAATTGCAAATTGCCTCAAGAGCACTTATGGATTCTTTAATTGAATTTCTATAATCAGGGAATTTTCGATCTGCAAATAAATTTAGAGCACTTTTTAAATGAAGAAAAACGGTTTTCAAAGATTTTGTTGCTTCTAAAGCTTCTTCTATTTCGTCAATTTCTTCTTTTGCTGTGATCTGTGTAATTTTTCCGTCTATGAAACGATACGCTGATAATTCTCGTTCTAAAACATTATTGGAAAAATTAATAAAAATCTTGTTTGTTGACTGATTTGGGTAATTATTGGCAATAAATTCTATAAAATCATATACTTCAAACCATGAACAATTAAAATAATATTCCCTTATTTCTTGATAACTAATCTCCCAATTACTGGAGAGGGTATCTATCGGTTTTTTGAAATATGAATGCCACAAACGTTTAAACAAAATATACAAATCTTTACTAAAAGCATATTCAGACGTCTTACCCCAATAGTAGATAGTTAATGCATTCCATAAACCATTAAGTAAATCATCATCTATATTATCAATTTGTATAAGTTTTTTAACAGCTTTTAAGCCTTTTCTTTGGGAAAATAGTTCCATATTTATAATCCCACAAATATTATTATGTCGGTTTAAAATCCTAACTTTATTTCAATATATCCCTCACATCACTCTTATCCGTCTGAAGCTCTAAGAGATATTTTATTGCCTGATGGACAGCGGGAAATTTATAAATGAAATGTTCTTACTATAGATTTCCCACTTATACTACTGTTCGCTACTGGCAATTTCATTCCATTTCAGCCTGTGTTCATATTTTATTGCGGTATCAATTTTTAAATTCTCCACGTAGTTTTCAATGAATTCATATGGGTTATTTAACATCCTTAAGTAATACTTTAAGGAAGGATATATACCATTGACGATTACCTGGCAGCCGTGAATTTTCAGTATTCTTGCAATTTCTTTAGAAACAAGTTCAATACCGGATACGTTTTCTTCTGCTGTTGTTAATAAATAATATCTTTGAATGGGGTGCGATTTAAACTTTTCATAGGCGTCTCTTATTAATTGCGCGTTTATCGTAATGCCGTGCTTTATCTCTACCGCCTCAAACACCCTGTTTTCCTTGTCTCTAACTTCTATATCACCAACCCTGCCGGAGCTTTTGTCTGCGGATGTATGTTCTTCCAGAGGGATTAAGATTTTGCCCTCGAATCTCTTTAACTCTTTTAAGAGGCATTGATATATGGCATAAATTGCTAAGGTTGGTAGTCTTGATGCTCCACGTGAGGAATAGCTTGATTCAAAGTGCATTCTCAGATAGTTAACGATTGTGGAAATTGGAAGATTTGTTGGTTTAGCTAAATCAATATTTTCCTGTTCACGATGTTCTATTAACTTTGCGAACAGAATCAATAAATATATTTCCGGATTTTTATTATGAGTTTGAATCTGATCGAGTAAGAAAAGAAACGCAGATTTTAATTCTTTTGGAGTTATTTTGCCTGGATAATTAAAGTCATAAGGTCTGTTTTGTTCTAACGACCGTGTAAGCCACCCGCTTTCAGCCATAGATGGGAATCTCACTTCCTTCATAAAGGGAGTAATATATTTGGTATCAATTCCTCTGCCTGAGTAGCCCCCCTTCATGTTTTCTTGATGAAGTCTGATGTCCTGCTCTGGATTGTGTAATTTGTGGACAAGGCTTGTTATTAAAACCGTCAATACACCACGCCCTCTTTCAAAATTATCAAAAATAGCTTTTAGGTGAGTTTCTTCCTTTTTGTCCAAATTGCTGGTTAATGGCAGAAGGCTTCCTTCATTTACAATACATAACGCTTTCTTGTATATTTCTTGTAATATTTTTACATGTGATTTGTTTTTATATTCATTTTTCATAAATTAGACCCAATGGATTTTCCTTATGAGTATTTTTAATTCTTTCCCTGGCTTTTTTGCAATATTCTTCGTTTATCTCTATCCCTATATATTTTCTGCCAAGTTCTTTAGCTGCTACCGCGGTAGTTCCACTTCCAATAAAAGGATCTAAAACAATATCGTCTGGTTTTGACAGAAGTTTAATAAGTTCTTTTATGATGTAGACTGGATAAATTGCAGGATGTTTGCTGCCTTTTATTGTCTCCACTGCGCACTCTATTACGTCCCTTTTGATTGGATCTCCTTTGATTTTTATAATGGTAAACCCTTTTTTCAAAAGTTGATATTTCCTGCCGCCGTCCTGCCCGCCAAATGGTTCTGAATGTATGCCTTTAATTTTCATTCTAAAACTTTCTATCTTTCCTTCTTTTACCTCTTGAATTACATTATCTAATTCGTTGAATGCCAACTTTTTTTGTTCTAATGTAAGATTCGAGTATTCTATTAACTCATAGTATTTTTTCCCAATGTTGTTTCCATTAGGCTTTTTATTTTTTGTTCCGTTATTTAAATAATTAGCTAAGCTGTAATAATAATTATCATTCTTTACAAAATGGAAAAACGGTTCTGTGCTGCTTACAAGTCGCTTTTGGTATTGACGTGGTGTGGGATTGAGTTTTACCCAAGTTACATTATTTACAAGTTTCACTGGAAATGTTTTCATTACTTCCAAGGTAAATCTATATGGTATAAGCTGGAGATTTCCTTCTAAATATTTGTCTCCCAGATTAAATACGATACTTCCATCGTCTCTCAAAATACGAACGCATTCTGCAAAGACTTTTTTAAGGTTTTCTATATACTCTTCAACGCTTTTTTCATTCCCTATGCCACTGCCATAGTCCCTTTGCTTAAAATAAGGAGGAGAGGTAATTATTAAATTTATTTTGTTATCTGGAATTAATTGCAATGTAAGTAAGTTATCTCCGTGTATTATATTGTCCAAGAAACTTTCAAACGAACTAACTCTATTGGTGGTGCAATATTGTGTCGTGGATTCTTTGATTTCAAACTTACTAGTTTTTGAGGATTTTTTCCTTTTCGCGTTCATAATGTTTCAAGCCTATTTATATAATCATGCTTTGGTTAGGACAGCATACCGCCTTCTGCCTGACATTTTGGAGGTCGCCTCAAATACTATGCTTGTAATGAAATAGCCATTTAAAGCAAAAATCTTCCCAATTATCCAAGTTAACATTGAAAAGATACCACAAGGATTAACCCATACCATAAGCATCACCTCCTTAAAGATCCTTTTGAAATTGAGTCTCCACATTGTCAGCACCCGAAATGCCAGGCAGAAGGCAGTATTGCTATTTAAATACATTCCTTATGTTGCTTTTATCTATTGAAATCTCTGGGAGATATTTTACCGCCTGATGGGTGGAAGAAAATATTCTTCAATTGTTACGATAAAGGGCTTCCCACTCATCCTTAAATTCATCATAGAGATCACAAGTCTGTTTTTGCTTACATTGAGGGCAAAAGCCGTCACAGCCGTCATCAACATAGGTAAACCCAAGTTCTGTGAATATCTTGTGGTGCTGATCGGGGTCGTTATAGTATTTTTCAAATTTCTCTACTGTTTCGTTAAAATGCTTTCTTAATGCTTCTTTTTCAATATCTTCTTCCATACTGAAAATCCTCCCTTATCGTAATTTTTTGGAGATATAAAATTATACACACCCTAGCCCCCTTTCTTAAGGGGGATTTTGGAATATTTATTGTTGGAAACAATAAATGTATTCAATAGATTCAATTGAATTGTACTTATAAAAAAATCTTTGTCAAACAAAAAATTAAATTTCAGGCAGGAGGATGTTAACTTGAGTGCCGGGGAAATGCGCGCGACTGAGTTCTTTTTCTTTTCCCCACGCCCATTGGGGAATTATCGAGAGTTTTGCAGTCCCTGAACGGATGGAGAGTTTGCCGTTACATTGATTGATTGATTGGAACACCCTACAATGCCAATATTTTACTCCCAAAACTCTCTCAACCCCAGGCTTATCTCTATAGCCTTATCTATTTCCAACATTTTATCCTTTGAAAGCATTCCGATGAGATTTTCAAGCCTTTCTTTATCAATGGTATATACTTGTCCGAGGTGGATAACAGACTTCTGAGGAAGGCCGCTTTCTTCCGGTGTTATTATTACACCAATCGGGAGTTCGGCCACTTTAAGATTACTTGTTATAGCGGCAACGATTGTGAGACTACTTCCTTTATTGCCGACGTCATTCTGAATGATTAAGGCAGGATGCGAACCTTTTATCTCCCTTCCTTTTGAAGAACTGAAATCGAAAAAATATATCTCACCCCTTTTGGGTTGCTTCATTTTCTCTTTGTCTTAATACCGGCTTTATATTTTGCACCGGGCTTTTCGCAGATACTCAAAAAATCTTCCGCAAGACGTTTGTCGTCTTCTGCAATCTCTCTATAAATTTTTCCCGCCTTTTCAACAACCTGTTGCTTCTTGTAATCATTGATCATCTTTGTAATCGCTTCTCTAATAACTTCACTTCTGTTCTTTTTTAATCCTTGCGAAATCTTGTCTACTTCCTCAAGAATCTCCTCTGGAATACTTATTCCAAGTTTTGTGACTGACATTTTAAAGACCCCTCATAATACTATTTTGAATTAGGAATACCGAATAGAATACCACAAAGAATACCGAATTTCAACTTCTCATACATCAATACTCCCGAGTCCTATATCAATTGCGAATTATATTTCGGGCAGGAGGATATTAATTTGCGCGCCTGGAAAGTATGCAAGACTGAGTTCTCTCTCTTTTCCCCATGCCCATTGGGGAATTATCGAGAGTTTTGCTGTTCCTGAGCGGATGGAGAGTTTGCCGTTCCACTGGCTAACAAAACGCCGTACGGCTGCCAAACCATGCCCCCGCCCTTTCTCAGCATACCTCGATGCACCATGAAGCAGCGCCTTTTCAATGGCCTCAAGGTCATTTTTTAATGAAAATCTCTCAGAAAGAGACGTCCGAAAACCTATCCCAATATCCATAACGGCAATTTTTACCACATTTTTATTCATTGTGTGAAAATGATATTTCTGGATGCCTACAAATCCTTTCGTCTCGCTGTGCTCGATGATGTTCTGACATACCTCAGAAAGCGCCACAATAAACCCATTGATTGCCCTTTCGTCATAATGGAGATGTTTTGCAAGAATTGCGTGGGCGCGGCCTTTGACCTTTCCGACAATGAAATGAATATCATCTGACTTTTCTATGGGTGTTATTTCAAGCAAGACATCCGAACTTTGATTTCGTAAATATTTTTCCGATATTTGAGGTTGGGCAGGTTTTAAGTTGAAGTATCCACCGGCAAACCTGAAGAAATCCATCCTTTCGAGGTATTTGAGGACTTCTTCCGATTCAGGAAGATACATGGTTTTCCGAACACCATTTGATTTAAGAATCTCTCCAATCTCAAGCAAACCGACCATGCCGTAAGGGTCTATGAAGGTCACACCGTGAAGGTCGATTTCCTGTGCTTCTCTAAAGATGTGCAGCGCCTGTTCAAAGGTGTCTTCGGTTATTTGTGTCATCAGTCGGGATGAGCAAAGATTATCGGGGGGTTCCAGTGATATTCTGTGTCTTTCCGGGTGTAGCGAGACAACCTAGGTCTTACTAAAAATCTTTTTCTTTTTCTTCTCCGGTTCTTCTATTCCGAAAACGACCGGCAGCATCTCATCAACCTTTTCTACAAATATAAAGTTCATCTCCTTCTTGGCATTTTCAGGCACTTCGACCAGGTCTTTTTCGTTTCGTTTTGGTAAAATAACGGTAGTAATTCCAGCCCGTTTGGCCGCAAGGACCTTCTCTTTGATGCCGCCGACAGGAAGAACACGCCCGCGCAACGTGATTTCGCCCGTCATTGCCACATGAGAAAGAACCGGTATTTCCTTCAACAGTGAGATTAGCGCCATGGCCATCGTTACGCCAGCCGAGGGGCCGTCCTTGGGAATAGCGCCGGCGGGGATGTGGATGTGGAAATCGTACTTATTAAAATCCTTGAAAGTAATTCCCAGTTTCTTTACTTTGGCACGAATATAGCTCATTGCCGCCTGGGCCGATTCTTTCATGACGTCACCCAACTGGCCTGTCAACATGAGCTTCCCCGTGCCCGGCATTGAGGTAGCCTCAATAAAGAGGATGTCTCCACCGGCCTGTGTCCAGGCAAGACCCGTGGCAACGCCGGCTTCGGATGTCCGTTCCGCGACTTCCGAGAAGAATTTGACAGGCCCCAGCAAATTGTGCAGTTGCCCGGCTGTTACGGTTACAGATTTTTTTTCGCCTGAGGCAATTTCTTTAGCGGCCTTCCGGCAAATGTGGGCGATTTCCCGTTCGAGATTACGGATGCCCGCCTCGCGAGTGTAATCACTGATGATTGCCCTGACAGCGTCATCCTCGATTGTGATTTGTTCTTTCGTGAGTCCATGTTCCTTGAATTGTTTCGGTATGGTAAACTGTTTTGCGATAAATACCTTTTCCTCCGCCGTGTATCCGGGGAGTTCCAGCACTTCCATCCTGTCCTTGAGCGCCGGAGGAATAGGATCCAGGATATTTGCAGTAGTAATAAACATCACATTGGTAAGGTCGAACGGAACGTCCAGGTAATGGTCTGAAAACGCATGGTTTTGTTCCGGATCCAGGACTTCAAGCAATGCTGCTGAAGGGTCACCCCGAAAATCAGCGCCCAGCTTATCAATCTCGTCCAGCATGAATACCGGGTTGTTTGAGCCTACCTTTCTCAGACCCTGGATAATGCGTCCGGGCAGTGCGCCAATGTACGTACGGCGATGACCCCGAATTTCCGCCTCGTCCCGGACACCGCCAAGCGACATGCGAAAAAACTTCCTGCCAATGGCGCGGGCAATGGACATTCCTATGGACGTCTTTCCAGTGCCTGGCGGGCCAACGAAACATAAAATCGGCCCCTTCATATCCTGCTTTAATTTTCGCACTGCAAGGTATTCCAGTATCCTCTCTTTGACCTTTTCCAGGTCATAATGGTCTTCGTCCAGCACCTTACGGGCTGCCAGAATATCAAGATTGTCTGTTGTGCTAATCGACCACGGCAGGGCGACCATCAGGTCGAGGTATGTCCGGGAAACAGTATATTCAGCGGAAGCTGTGGGCATTTTGGAGAGCCGGTTTAATTCCCGCTCCGCCTCTTTTTTCGCTTCGGGTGGCAATTTAGCCTCTTCGATCTTTTTGGTCAGTTCCTTGACTTCGAGTGTCCGCTCGTCTCCCTCTCCCAATTCTTCCTGGATTGCCTTGAGCTGCTGTCTCAGGTAATAATCCTTTTGCCCCTTTTCCATCTCGCTTTTTACCTGCGATTGTATCTTTGTGGCCATTTCCAGGACTTCCATTTCGCCGGTAATCAAGGCCGTGACCTTTTGTAACCGGGCTTTTACATCGATGGCTTCAAGCACCTGTTGTTTCTCCGCTATACTAACGTTCAGGTGGGATGCGATCATATCGGCCAAACGGCTGGGGCTGTCAATGTTGACAATTGCTATTTTTAATTCTTCCGGCAAGGACGGAGCCAGGGAGATCATGCGAATAAACTGATCCGCAGCATTTCTGGCCAGCGCCTCCGTCTCCATATCATTCTGAATGGTATCTTCGAGGGCGGTCGCCTTTGCCTTAAAATAAGGGTCGGTTTGTGTATATTCATCGATCCTTATCCTCCGGATACCCTGCACCAGCATCTTTGCAGAATTATCCGGCATACGAAGCATCTGGAGCACTACAGCGGCTGTAGCATAGTTGTATAAATCAGATTGTTTTACAATCTTTGCTTCTTTATCTTTTTGAGCCACGAGCGCCAGGAACCGGTTGCCGGCCAGGACGTGATTCAAGAGTTTGAGGTCTCTTTCCGTAGAAACACTCAATGCCGCCACCATGCTGGGGAAAACTACGGTATCCCGGACGGGAAGGACAGGCATTTCATTGGGTATTTTTATCCTATCTGCTTTTCCTGCTTCTTCTATATGAGCATCCAGGCTTGTCGGTACTTTCGCTTCCGATGTGTTTTTGCTATCGTTTTCCGTCATATAAACCCGCACCGTTTCTAAAGAACCTATTGCTGAATATCAATCTTTATCGAAAACGTTTTTGTTGGATGCTGTTCCGCCTTGGGCAAGACAACAACGAGAAACCCGTCTTTATAAGCGGCTTGAATAGTGTCCTTATTAATAGGTTTGGGAATAAAGACACTCCTTTCAAAGTATCCATAACGAATTTCCACCTGATAAAAACAGGTCTTTTCGTGGGGCGAAGTGTCGTTTCTATATCCACTGATGGTGAGAATTTCGTCTGAGAAAGCGACTTGAATATCCTCTGACTTTGTACCGGATATGGACATCTTCACGACGATTTCATCCGGAGTTTCATAGACGTCCGTTGGAGGCTGCCACGGGTTTGATGAGTTGATAGATATATTTTTATTAAAGGTAAAAAGCTCTTTAAAGAGACTTTCTATCTTATTCTGTCTTGCATCGGTTTTATAATTAATACTGTTGTAATTTGTTGTCATCTGAGACGTCTATACCTCCGTTTGGACTCCGGGACGAAAATTACTATAGCAATTTTTTTTTGCAAGCGCAAGGGTTTATAATAAAAAACCCCGCCTGGAAAGCGGGGTTTTATAAGTCTGAACGCTATTGTATTCAACAGTTACTCGCCCGGCTCATGCTCCGGGTTCTATAACGGAAATTATTAATACATGTCTCCGTACCCACCATACCCACCACCACCTGGCGGCATAGGCGGCATCTTCTTCTTTTCCGGTATCTTGCCGACAATGGCGTCTGTTGTAAGGAGTAAGGTAGATATGCTGGCGGCATTCTGTAATGCCGTTCTGACCACCTTCGTTGGATCAATGATGCCTTCGGCAACCATGTCGCAATATCTATCAGCGCTGGCATCGTAGCCTTCGTTTCCTTTGGCAGTTTCTACTTTCTGGACAACGATGGCCGCACTTACGCCTGCATTTGTGGCTATCTGCCTTAAAGGCGCCCTTAATGCCCTTCGAACGATGTCGACACCCACGGCCTCATCCCCGGCAAGTTTTAATGAATCCAGAGCCGAAAGCGATCGTAAAAGCGACACGCCGCCTCCGGGAAGAATTCCCTCTTCAACCGCAGCACGGGTAGCATGAAGAGCGTCTTCCACGCGCGCCTTCTTCTCCTTCATCTCGCTTTCCGTAGCGGCGCCCACATTCACCTGCGCCACCCCGCCGGCCATCTTCGCCAGCCTTTCCTGAAGCTTTTCACGATCATAGTCCGATGTGGTTATCGAAATTTCCTTTTTGATCTGTTCGATGCGTCCTTTAATCTTTTTACCGTCGCCCGCCCCTTCAATGATGATCGTATTTTCCTTGTCAATCTCGATCTTCTTCGCACGTCCCAGGTCCTTAAGCTGGATAGATTCCATATTGATGCCAAGGTCTTCAAAAACCGCCTGACCGCCGGTGAGGATTGCAATATCTTCCAACATGGCCTTACGCTTATCGCCAAATCCAGGGGCCTTCACAGCAGCGCATTTTAAAGCCCCTCTGAGTTTATTCACAACCAGAAGTGTCAGCGCCTCTCCTTCTATTTCTTCGGCAATGATCAACAGGGGTTTCCCTGTCTGAGAAACCTTTTCCAGCACCGGAATCAACACCTTGGCTGTCGTTATTTTTTTCTCATGAATCAGGATATAGGCGTCTTCCAGCACGCATTGCATCGAGTTCGGGTTCGTAATAAAATATGGCGATAGATAGCCTTTATCAAATTGCAAACCTTCAATCCATTTCGCATCGGTCTGCAGGCTTTTGCCCTCTTCTACGGTTATGACTCCGTCCTTTCCGACTTTTTCCATGGCGTCGGCAATGATCTTTCCGATCTCACTATCATAATTCGAGGCAACGGTAGCGACCTGCTCAATTTCCTTTCGTCCTTTGACAGGGATAGACATTTCCTTTAACTTTTTCACCACCGTTTCAACTGCCTTATCAATACCACGTTTGAGCGCCATCGCATTAGCGCCGGCCGTAACGTTTTTCAACCCTTCTACGAATATCGCCTCCGCAAGCACCGTAGCGGTGGTAGTCCCGTCACCCGCAACGTCACTGGTTTTCGATGCAACGGCCTTTACCATTTGCGCGCCGATATTTTGCATATGGTCTGAAAGTTCGATTTCCTTCGCAACGGTCACCCCATCTTTCGTGATGGTCGGCGAACCGAAGCTCTTTTGAATAACGACATTGCGTCCGCGCGGTCCTAACGTTATCTTTACAGCGTCCGCAAGTTGCTTTACCCCGAACTTAACAGTTTCCAGCGCATCATGGTCAAATATAATTTTTTTTACCGACATATCTACGTACCCTCCAATATTTTTCAATCCTCTAATAAAAACTTAGTAGAGATTTTAGCAAACTGGATGCCGACAAATCAATAATTAAAATACGTTGCTGTATCATTTTTTCATTGAGCTAAGTCATTACATTGCAATTAAATAAAACATACCTATCCGGCAAATGGAAAATATTGAAAAATCTTCAAAAGTTGTATATGTCATTATGACAGTGTCTCTATTTGAATTCTCTTTAACAATGTGTCAATATGACAGGCACAAACTGATTTAAAAGTGATAATTTACGAGTTACGATTTATTTCATTGAAAGCCTTGAAAATACTGATAAAATTCATACCATGCAATATGAATTCAAAAATAAAAAGATAACGGTGATGGGATTGGGTCTGTTCGGCGGCGGTGTCGGTGTTGCCCAATTTTTTGCAAAACAAGGCGCTTGCGTCACCGTAACCGACCTGAGAAACGCAGCGGAACTCTCCTCTTCCATAAAACAGCTTGAAGGACTTCCTATTTCATACAAACTTGGAGGGCATTTTGAAGAAGATTTTATAAACGCAGACGTGGTTGTCGTTAATCCTGCCGTACCAAAAAACTCAAAATTTATACAAATAGCGCAAAATAACCATGTACGGATCGATACTGAAATGAATATCTTTTTCAAATTGTGTCCTGCCCCAATTATCGGTATAACCGGCAGCAATGGGAAATCAACCACCACCACCCTTACGGGCAAGATATTAGAGGAAACTAAGCGAAAGACGTGGATAGGAGGGAATATTGGGAAATCGCTCTTAAGAGACCTTGAGGAAATGAAACCTGCGGATATTGTGGCGCTCGAACTCTCCAGTTTCCAACTCGAAGAACTCAACAAAACGGGAAAAAGTCCTCACATCAGTATCGTAACCAACATATCGCCCAACCACCTCGACAGACACGCCGATATGGATGAATATATTCAGGCGAAAAAAACCATTATCTTACACCAGGGTTCCGGGGATTATGCAATTCTCAACTATGATGATCCGGAATTAAGGCGGTGGGAAAAGGACTGCAAAGGCCGTGTTTTGTGGTACAGTGCAAACCATACACTGCCAAACGGCGTATTTATAAAACGCAATAACATCGTAATAGCCGTAGACGGCCAGAATACAACAATACCGTGTGTGTCCAGGATAAAGATACCAGGCATTCATAATCTCCAAAACGTCCTTGCTGCCTCCTGTGCCGCTTATCTGGGAGGCGCAAGGGAACAACATATCGAGAAGGCAATAACAACCTTTTCCGGGCTAGCGCACCGGCTTGAATTTGTTCGGGAAGTAAACGGCGTGCGATATTACAATGATTCCAAGGCAACCACGCCTGAATCGTCCATCGCTGCCGTTACAGCCTTTCAAGCTCAAGTTATACTCATTGCCGGCGGATATGACAAGGGGAGCAATTTTAGTGAATTTGCCGGAAAATGCGCACAACACACCAGGGCTGTCATTCTTATCGGAAAGACGGCAGGGAAAATAAAAGAACTCATCCTGGAGAAAAAGGGTTCTACCGAAACCCCTTCGATATTCATGTTAAAAACCTTCGAGGAGGCATTTAGACAGGCGAATTCCCTGGCAAAGGCGGGAGATGTTGTATTGCTTTCACCTGCCTGCGCCAGTTACGACATGTTTCTTAATTATGAAGAGCGTGGCAGACAATTCAAAGACATGATACAAGCCCTGTGAACCCATTCTTCATTCTGGTCTATCCGCAAGTCATACATAGGGACAAACCTTTATTTAGCCAAACTCACTCCTGGCATTACTGTGGAAAGGAAAATGTCCTTTTTTTCAATAAACCTGCGATGGTAAAGAAGTTTACATAAAATTGCTCCGCCTGTTTCATATAAACCTTTGACAATTTATCATAGTCTTTCAGCATCTTTTGTTTATCAGAGACGATGCCCTTGAGAGATTCTAATTCTCCTTTATAGGCGTCGGCCCATTGGGCAATCATAACCCTTGTTACTTCTACGTGAAACTGGATACCGTAAATATTCCTGCCGTACTTTAACGCCTGATTTTGACAGAGTTCTGAGAATGCCAATCTTTTCCCTCCCTGGGGAATGCTGAAGGTATCTCCGTGCCATTGAAATACGGTAAAAATTTCCGGAAGGCCTTTAAACAAATCGTCTTTGAATCCATGATCGTTGAGGACTATCTTGTACCACCCAATCTCTTTCACGGGATTTTTCGTGACCCTGGCCCCCGTTGCCTTTGCAATCAGTTGCGCGCCAAGACAAATTCCAAGAAACGGCACTTCCTCTTCAACCACTCTGTAAAGAAAAGTGTCTTCCTCTCTCAGAAACGGGTATTTCCCCTCTTCATACACATTCATGGGACCGCCGAGACAAACAATCGCCTGAAAATCCTTTTTCAGTTTAGGCAATTTGTCGCCGGAAGAAACGTCAATAACGGTGTATAGTAACTTGTTATCATCCAGAAAGTCTGCAATGGTGCCCGGACCTTCTATATCAATATGTTTTATGAATAAGATCATAATTAAATCATTTACGAATTACGATTTTAGATTTACGATTTTCTATCGGCAAATTGTAAATCGTAATTCCCAAATCCAAAATTGTCTACGCCTTGTCGCTGAGCTTGAATACACAATATTCAGCACACATGGAGCAGACCTCGCTATTCTGAGGTCGTCCCTTCTCACGAATGTTTCTTGCCACCTGCGGGTCAATACACGTGTTGAATTGCCCTTCCCAGTCCCTCTTTCGTCTGAATTGCGACATCCGCTTGTCCCATTCCCAGGCCGATTTAACACCCTTGACAAGATCAGCCGCATGGGCGGCAATTCGTGCCGCCATTACACCGCTTCTTACATCAGCCGGACCCGGCAGACTCAAATGTTCCGTTGGTGTTACGTAGCATAAGAAGTCGGCGCCTGCAGCGGCAGCGATAGCCCCTCCTATCGCAGAGGTAATATGGTCATATCCGGGGGCAATGTCCGTGACAATCGGCCCAAGCACATAAAAAGGCACTCCCTTGCAGAGTTCCTTTTGTAATTGTACCTGCGCAGCTACCTGATTCAAAGGCACATGACCCGGTCCTTCCACAATAACCTGCACACCGGCATCCAACGCTCTTTGGGCAAGTTCTGCAAGCACATTTAACTCATAAACCTGTGCACGATCGAATGCATCTGCCAGGGCGCCGGGCCGCATGGCATCTCCAAGACTAATGGTCACATCATATTCTTTTGCAATCGCCAGTATCTCATCATATTTCTCATACAGTGGATTCTCTTTGCCAGAGTGGATCATCCATTCTACCAGAAACGTTCCACCCCGGCTCACTACGCCGCAAATGCGATTGCTTTCCTTTAAATGCTTGAGTACGCCCTTTGTGGCGCCGCAATGCACGGTAATAAAATCCACGCCGTCCTCGCAGTGCAGCCTTATTGCTTCAAGCATGTCCGTAGCGGTCATATCAACAATTGCCTGTTTACGCTGAACAGCCTTGACGGCTGCCTCATAAATGGGCACACTCCCCACGGCAATAGAAGACGCTTCAATAACCCTTTTGCGTATCGCCCGTAAATCGCCGCCGGTACTAAGGTCCATTACCGCATCAGCGCCTGCTTCTTCCGATGCCCGCAACTTTTCCATCTCATTTTCAACGTCGGGATAATCGGCAGAAGTCCCTATGTTTGCATTGACCTTGGTTTTGAGCCCCGCGCCAATACCACAGACCTTTGCGGCCTTGCGTTTGCGGTTGGCAGGGATGACGATCTTGCCCTCGGCAATGCGCATCCTGATTAATTCAGGGTCAAGGTCTTCATCCTTTGCAACCTGTTTCATTTCTTGTGTAATGATATTTTGCCTGGCCTGTTGTAGCTGTGTCATATCTTCCTCAATTGTATTTGTAGAGCTATTCCTTCATATCCTTTGTATTACTTCTTTCGGCGAGCGCATAAAGCCGTTTTACTTCGGCATCCGTCAATTTCCGGTACCTGCCGATTTTCAATGTCGGATCGTATAAATTACCGATTTTTATCCGCCGCAGGATGCGCACCTTATAGTTGCATTCATTGAGCATACGGCGGATCTCCCTATTTCTGCCTTCTTTTAACACCATCTCAAACCTGCTCCGCTGCTTGCCTTTCCGCACATGCTGAACCTTTACCGGCTGTGTCTTGCCAAAGGAAAGCCAGACACCCGATTCCAACGACTTAACTGCCGTATCCGTCAGGTATCCATCGACCTCCACAAAATACGTTTTGCTAACCTCGTACTTCGGATGAGATAATTTGTTTGCCAGGTCGCCGTCGTTGGTTAAAATGATCAGCCCTTCACTTTCTTTATCCAGCCGTCCGATGGTGTATATCCTCTGGGTCACATTTTCTATAATGTCAATTGCCTGTAGCCGGCCCAGCTCATCACGATTTGTGCATACAAAACCCTTCGGCTTATTGAGTAAATAATAAATCGTACGCTGCTTCTTTATCGGCAGGTCATCACAGCAAATCCTGGATTTATCGGCATCGACAGTCGTCCCCAGGGTTGTGACCCGCTTCCCGTCAACAGTCACCCTTCCGGCGGCAATGATTCTTTCACACTCCCGGCGTGAACCGACCCCTGCCTCTGCCAGTATTTTTTGCAAACGTTCTAACATTAACCCTTGCTTTTCACCTTTCTTTTTGCATCCCGCAGCATCTCCTGAGCCTGTTTGCGAGTAATATCCGTTTTTTCACTGCCCCTGATCATATCGGCAATCTCTTCAAGACGGGCATCGCCGGTAAGATTTTCAATGGTAGAAAAAGTCTTGCCGTTTTTTATCTGCTTGCTGACCTTCCACTGTTCATCGGCATAACTTGCTATTTGAGGAAGATGGGTAATGCAGATTACCTGATGCGACCTTGCTATACTGCTCAACTTTTCACCAATTACCTCTCCCATCCTGCCGCCGATATTGGCGTCGATCTCGTCAAAAACCAGTAGCGGCGTTTTGTCTACTTTTGCCAGTTGGTGTTTTAAGGCAAGCATGACTCGCGATATTTCACCGCCAGAGGCAATTTTCTTCAACGGTTTTAAATCCTCGCCCGGATTAGGTGAGATCAGAAAATCAATCTGATCAAACCCGTAACTATTGGCGCCTGACATATCGGGATTTCCATTCTTATTCAAGAAGGGTGACGTGATTTGAGCGCAAAACCGCCCGTGAGGAATGCCCAGGTCGTGAAGCTCTTCATTTATCAATGGAGACAGCTTTTCAGCTGTTGAAAGGCGTTTCCGGGTTAATTCGTTACCCTTTTGATTCAACACCTCTACCAATGCCTGTAATTCTTCATCCACCTGCTCAATCGTTGCTCCTTCACCCGTAAGCTGCTTCAGTTTTAATGCTGCTTCGTTACGAAACGCCAAAATTTCCTCTACCGTGTTTCCGTATTTTGCCTTCAACTTTCGAATCGCGTTTAAACGCTCTTCAATGTATTCCAGCCTCTGAGGGTCATAATTGAATCCGTCTCTATATTTTCCCAGGGAAAAGGCTGCATCCTCTATTTGATAATGCGATTGGCTGCAGACGTCAAATATCTTTTGTAAGGCTTTGTCGAGTTTCGCAACCGATTGCATTTCTTTTACAACGGACTTTAATCTTTCAACAACGGACTCGGAAGATTCGTAGAGTTGCGCATAACAAGAGGTGACGGTACCGTATATCTTTTCTGCGTTACTTAAGATATTCCTTTCTTTTTCGAGTTCTTCTGCCTCGCCCACTTTGAGTTGTGCCTTGTCAATCTCATCGGTCTGGAAGGCATACAAATCTATCTTTTGTCTTCGCTCATTTTGATTGTTTTTCAGTTCGTCCCGTAATCTGGTTTTTTCTGTAACCTGCCTGAAAGTCTCGGAAAAACCTTCCCGTAATGGAGAAATTCCGCCAAAATCATCGAGGATATACAGTTGATTGATTCCGTGCAATAATGCCTCGTGCTCGTGTTGACCGTGAATATTAACCAGCATTTCCCCGATTTCTTTGAGCATGGTCACCGTTATAGGGACGTCATTTATGCGGCATCTGCTCCGTCCACTGGTGTCTATGCTCCGTTGGATTAGCAGCTCATCCTCAATCGCCTGGTTATCAGATACCTTTATAATTTGCCTGAGAAGGCGCTTGTCCCTGACATAAAATTTACCAATTACGGTGGCCTCCTCTTTGCCGCTCCGCACAACATCAGAGGTCATGCGTCCACCGAGGATGAAGTTGAGCGCGCCGATTACCAGCGATTTCCCTACGCCCGTTGCCCCGCTAAATACATTCAACCGTTCACAGAGCTTTATCGTGACCTTATCAATCAATACAAAATTGGTTATGTATAACTCCTGCAGCATGGTTAAATCGCCATTTTCTGCACTTTAAATAAAACAGAACTATTTACTATTGTATTTTGGAACCTGGTTTTATATCTTTTTCCGTTGTTATGATTGTTAATTGATCTCCATCCTTTGCTGCCAGCAGCATCCCCTGGCTTTCAACACCGCGGAGGGTTGCCGGCGCCAGGTTGTTTACAATAACAATCTTTTTCCCAATCAGGTCTTCTGGTTTATAATAATTTCTAATCCCTGCAACAATCTGTCTGTTTTCCAAACCGTCTCCCGCATCAATCTTCAATATGAGCAATTTGTCCGCATTGGGATGGGGTTCGGCATGCTTTACCTCTGCTACCCGCAGGTCTACCTTCAAAAAATCTTCAATTGAAATCATAGAAAAACCTTTCATAAATAAAAAATAAATACTCATTTATTTTTTTATGAATATAACGGTTTTTAAAAGTTGTGTCAATGAATTAAACACTGAAAAACAATACCGCCAGAATTGCAGATGTGAAAAACCTAAACCGGAATTTCATTTTTTCCGACATATTCTTTTCTTCTCCTTTCTTGGGAAAAGCCAAAACTGATTTAATGTTCAGGAAGTTTAAAGTTGCAAGTGTAGCGCGAACTTTAGTTCGCATAGCTATGTAAGCGAACTGAAGTTCGCGCTACATTGAAAATGTTGCCAAAGGCTTACTTTAAAGAGGATCCTGTGATCACGGTCTCTATTCGTATTTTACTTCCACGAGACAGAGTCCTTTGGCAGGTGCGGTAGGACCAGCCAGGTTCCTATTCTTTGCGCCCAAGATATCCTTCACATTTTCCACTGCTATTTTCCCTCTTCCCACCTCTATCAGTGTCCCTACAATACTTCTCACCATATTGTACAAAAATCCATCTGCTTCAACGATAAAATAGATATACGTTCCTTCTTTCTTAATCTCCAGCCTTTTTACGGTGCGTATCCGGTTCTTTTCCTGAAGCGCCCTCGTGGTAAAGGAGGTAAAATCGTGAGTCCCTATGAGGTATTGAACGGCATCGAGCATTTTATTCACATTCAGTTGAAACCCGCACACATAACAAAAATTGCGGTTGAGAGAGGTTCTTACCCAGTCATTGAAGAGGGTATATTGGTAAACCTTGGACACGGCGCAATACTGGGCATGAAAAGATTCTGGCACGTCTGCGGCATCTTTTATCGTGATATCGTGAGGGAGATAAAAATTTATCGCAAGAAGTAAACGCTCGGATGGAATATTCGAATGAGTATGGAAATTGGCAACCTGACCGAGGGCATGGACGCCCGCATCGGTACGACCGGCGCCATAAATCTTAACCGCCTCCTGAACGACCTGCCCTACAGCTTTTGCGAGGGTTTCCTGGACGGTTTTATCGTTCTTCTGCCATTGCCAGCCGGCATAATTTGTACCGTCATATTCTATCAGAAGCCGTATATTACGCATAAGCCGTTTCTCCTTATTTACAGAAGAGATTGAAGCAAAAAAGGCGAGGACAATCAATGAAAAAGCATTGAGAAATCAATTTGAACAAAGGTTGAAAGTTTATAGGTGATTTTGTTATTATGGTGCAAAATATATGCTACAAATAATTTTTTGAATGGGAGGTCAGGATGGAAAAATCAGTCATTTCAACGAATAATGCCCCTGCTGCGATTGGGCCGTATTCTCAGGCAATCAAGGCGGGCAACCTTGTGTTCGTATCAGGACAAATCCCCATAATACCCGCAACCGGAGAAATTTTAAGGGGAGATATAAAGCTTCAAACGAAACAGGCGCTGGAAAATCTCAAAAATATCCTGGATGCAGCCGGTTCATGTTTAGACAATGTCGTTAAGACGACTGTCTTCATGAAAGACCTGAATGATTACACGGCGATTAATGATGTTTATAAAGAATTCTTCACCGACAAACCCCCTGCCAGGGCAGCAGTTCAGGCGGCAAGGCTGCCCAGGGACGTCGGCGTGGAGATCGAGGCCATCGCCTTTAGCGTTTAAAAAAGAAAATTTGACTTGTCTGTTAAAAACTGTTAACATTCTTCTTTAATTTTAAGTCTTGTTCAATATTACAGATAAATTGCGAAAATATAAGTATTATTTATCATGATTGATACTTTAAAAATTTATTCAAGACTAAAAAACAAAGGTATTCAGGAAGAAGCAGCCAATGAAATCGCTGAAATATTTAATGAAATAGTTAACACAGAACTATCAACGAAATCAGATATAGAAGCATTAAAGATTTCATCAAAATCAGACATTGAAAAGTTAAGGATTTCGACAAAATCCGATATAGAAGCATTGGCGGTTTCAACAAAAGCAGATATAGAAAAGCTAAAAATAGATATAGAAAAGTTAAAAATAGAATTGGAAAAAAAGATAGTAGAAATCAAAGTTGAAATCTTGAAATGGATCGCAGGTATGTTAATCGGGCAAGCAGCGTTAATAACCACATTAATGAAGTTATTATGATTTCCGGTAAAGGATTCAAATCGAAAGTTCATGTTAAATATAACATCAAAGGCAAAACACAGGGATATTTATCCTGAGGTCGTAAATCTCCTCGATAACTCAAAAAAGTTTTTTGAGCGAATCGGCACCTCTGATATGGAGAAAAAAGTGGCGGAGATGCGCACCCAGCTGGAAGAACCCTTTTATTTGCTGGTGGCCGGTGAATACAATTCAGGCAAGTCCAGTTTCATTAATGCCATGTGTGGCGAACATATCCTGCAGCAAGGTCCTACCCCTACGACCAATCGAATTACGTTATTAACGTATGGTGATAAGGTCGAAGTCAAGGAGGTGGGAGATCACCTGTGTCAGGCGACGTATCCCATGGAGACATTGAAAGATGTTACCCTGGTCGATACTCCGGGCACAAATTCGATTATTGTAGAACATGCAGCGCTCACTGAAAGCTTTGTCCACAGGGCGGAACTCGTACTCTTTATAACCTCTGCAGACCATCCATTTACCGAGAGCGAAAGGCAATTCCTGCAATTCCTGAAGGGCAAGTGGGGTCGGAAGGTGCTGTTTATCTTAAACAAGATAGACTTGAAGTCTCCCGAAGAGCTGAATGAGATTGTAATCTTTTTGGAAAAGAATTGTTACCGATTGCTGGGTTTCGAACCAAAAATCCTGTCGGTATCTGCCAAGGATGCATACAAGGGGAAGGCCGAAGCAAACGAATCGCTCCTTGCAAAGAGTAAAATCGCAGAGGTCGAGTCTTTTATATTTGATAAACTGGACCTCGATACAAAGATCGATTTTAAACTGGTCAGCCCTTTAAAATATTTACATAACGTGTTCTCCGAACTCCAGCAGAATCTCAATGAGAAGGTCAGCAAGTGCAATACAGACATCAAAAGTATCGAGCGCTTTGAGACGCGTTTGAAGAATAAAAAGCAGGACATGCGTGAGTATACATTAAAATATAAAGATGAAATCAAGCTCGTATTCTCGCGATTAAAAGAAAAATTAGATAATTTCCTGAATTCATACGTCACGATGAAGGCTGTAATCCTCTCCAAGATAGGGAGGGAAAAGATTGATGAGCGATTCAAAAGGGAAGTATACGGACTTTTAAATCCACAAACCGACATGGATAGAATTATCGACGATGTGGTGGATTATGTGGCAAGAAACAACCGTTCGTTATGGGATCTGGCGCGGGATCACATCGAGAAAGAAGTAGGATATGACCGCAGGGTTGGTTCTATTCTTGATGGGCATGCGGAACGCCACTATGATGACAGAAAGCATGAGATTGAGGTTGCTTTAAAGTCACGTTCCAAAGAGTTCAGAGAACTGGATATCGAACGGGAATCGGAAAGGCTTAACAGCTCAGTGCAGGGCGGATTTATCAGCTTTTTGATAACAGAGGCGTTTGCGGTTGGCATCGGGGTGGGTGTTACCATGATGTTCTCGTTTATTGTGCCTCCTCCCGCTATTATAGGAATTTCCGTGGCGCTGGCATTCATTGGGCTTGCCATCTTCCCGCAAAAGCGGAAGAGTTTCCGTAATGAATTCGTGAAACGGACTGATGCATTATGTGAACGATTCGTCGAGTTTATGAAATTCGAGATTGACAAGGCCATTGATCGCGTAATCGAGGATATCAGTAATAATATCTCATCATATCGTGACCTTCGCTGGACGGAAAGGGAAGAAATGGTGCGGCAGGTATCGGAAGTAAACTCGTTACTGGAAAATGTGAAGAGCCTCATGCGGAAAAGCGGTTTAAGCTAAGGAGAAAAGCATGAAAATAGTAAAAATGTTTTTTGTGTCGGTTTGTTTGGTGTTTGTTTCATACACAGCATTTGCAGCAAATTATTGTCTGAATTGTTTTGACCTGATTGACGAAAGCGAAAAATATTGTGTAGTATGCAAGGCGAAATTGTCTGTCGATGAATTAAAGACCAAAGAAGAGCAGTTGATTCATGCCGTAACCGTCTCAAGGAAAAACTACCGTGAGACACTTGATGAATTAAGACAGTATTACCAGGAGACAGGGAACCAACTCCGACTCCAGAAGACACGCAGGGAACTTGACGCCCTGGATAAAGTGCCGCAACCGCTGTATACCGACGAAGGACTGGGAAATGTGCGGACCGGAGTGATATTACGGGATATCGAAGACGCCAACACCTTATTTAACGACGCCATGATGTACAAAAAGTCTTTCAGTAAAGAGAACCGTGTTACAGCCATTAAGCGCCTGGAAAAGCTTATGGCTACATATCCTGACAGCGATAAAGTCGGTGATGCAGCATTCGAAATTGCAGAAATTTATGCCGGCAGCTACTTCCATGACTACGAAAGCGCAGCGAAATATTATATAAAAAGCTATCAATTAAATCCCTATATTAAGCAACCTGCATTGTTGAGCGCTGCCGAAACGTACGACAAAATGCTTGCTGACCATGAAAGGGCAAAGGCAATTTACCAACAGGCCGCCCTGTACAGTCCTGATGCAAAGTCACGCAAGAAGGCGCAAGCCAGACTATCAGTATTGGAACAAGGAACTGCTGGTAAAAAATAAGGCGATATGCTCTTTGGGATTGGGTACGACATTCATAGACTTGTCGAAGGCCGCAAACTTGTGCTGGGAGGGGTTGAATTCGATTATCCTTTGGGACTGCACGGCCATTCTGACGCCGACGTAGTGCTCCATGCCGTATGCGATGCAATACTGGGAGCGGCAGCCCTTGGTGATATTGGAGAACATTTTCCTGATACCGACCAGAGGTGGAAAGGCGTCCCCAGTAAGACCCTCCTTTTAAAGGTCGTTGATCTTGTGAAAGAAAGACGCTTCAAAGTCAATAATGTAGATGTGATGATCCTTGCCGAAAAACCCAGGATCGGTTCTAAAAAAATGGAAATGAAGAAAAATATTGCAGAATGGCTCGGTGTGGATGCAAGCAGGGTCAACATTAAAGCCACAACGATGGAAGGTGTAGATGCCATTGGTCATGGTGAGGCCATTGCCGCTCAGGCCATCGCAAGTTTATGTGAGGATACTTAATTTTAGAGGTTAATCAACTTCACTATGGCGCTTTGGAAAAGGAAAAAAAAGGCAAAGGATTCTGAAGATACTGCTCAGAAAGTGGGGACAGAAGAATTATCGGAGACTGATGTTTCTTTTGTAACAGCTACTGAAACAACTTCAACGAAAGAAGAACCCAAACCGGAAGAACCTGTCTCCGAGAAACCGTCTGTGTCTGAAGGTACTGAGGTACTTCAGGAAGGTTTGAGCAGTGGGCTAATCCTATACGGAAAGAAGGTTTCCGGTGTGTTTAAGAAGGGATTCTGGGGTATTTTCTCAATCGCTATTTTACCACCCGTATTCATATTTGCATTTGGCATCCTTGTGATTGTGTGTATGCTTATTTTCCCACTCCTTGCTGTCATGCTGGTTGCGTCAGTACCCGTGGTTTTCGTGACATTATCCATCTTCGCTATAGCGCTTCCGATACTGTTCCCTTTGCTGATAATATTCCTGCTCATTACCGGCAAAGGCAGGTTATTGATTGGTTCCGAAGGAAAGTGGTTCGGCTTAGAGATGTTTGGAAAGAGTTATTCCTTAAAATAATTGTTGTAGAGACAGGTTGTAAACCAGTTTCTACTTGGCAATAACCTTGATCCCGCCCATATAAGGCCGAAGGATATCTGGAATCACAACGGATCCGTCCTTTTGCTGATAGGTCTCAAGAAGCGCTATAACTGTTCTTGGCAAGGCCAAACCAGAGCCGTTTAAGGTGTGTACAAATCGCAGCTTTCCATCCTCATCCCGGAAACGTATGTTAATGCGCCGTGCCTGAAAGTCTTCAAAATTACTGCAGGATGAAACTTCCAGGAATTTACCAACACCTGGCGCCCAGACCTCAATATCGTAGCACTTTGCCGCAGCAAAGCTCATATCTCCTGTACACAACTTTGCCACCCTGTATTCAAGCCCAAGTAGTTGGAGTATTTTCTCTGCATTACCAAGCAGCGATTCCAATTCATCATACGATGTCTCCGGTTTCACAAGCTTAACTAACTCTACTTTATTGAATTGATGAACCCGTATAATTCCCCTTGTGTCTTTGCCGTAAGAACCAGCCTCGCGCCGGAAACAGGGAGTATAGGCAGTGTAGTAAATAGGGAGGTCTTTGTAAGAAAGTATCTCATCACGGTGAATATTGGTAACAGGGACTTCCGCCGTGGGAACGAGGAAGAGGTCGTCTGCGGCAGTCCGGTACATATCCTCTTCCAGCTTCGGCAATTGCCCTGTGCCCGTCATGGTCGTGCGGGTAACGAGAAACGGCGGGAATAATTCTGTGTAGCCGTGATCTCTGGTATGGACATCCAGCATAAAGGAAAACAAGGCGCGTTCGAGCTTTGCGCCAAGCCCTTTCAGCAAGATAAAACCAGAACCTGAAATCTTGGACGCCCGCTCCGTATCCAGGATGTTTAGGATACTCCCCAGTTCCCAGTGTGGCAGAGGGGGAAAATCAAACGTCTTCCGCTGTCCCCATGTCTTGACAACGACATTATCTTTTTCATCCTTTCCGACAGGCACGTCCGCTGCGGGAATATTGGGAATGCGCAGCATCAGATTGGTGATTTGAGTATCCAGTTCCTTCAGTTTTTCCTCAATGGATTTTATGTCATCGCCGATCTTTTTTGTTTCCTCGATGATCTGAGAGGCATCCTGTCCTTTTTTCTTAAGTTCGCTGACCTCTTTTGACTTCTCGTTGCGTTTACTCTTCGATTGTTCACAGGCATGAATCATAGACCTGCGCTGGGCGTCAACCTCAAGGATTTGATCTATGCTTGCTGCCTTTTCGTGCTTCAGCGCGATAGCCTGTTTGACCTTGTCAGGGTTGTTCCTGATAAAATTTATATCAAGCATGTTTCAAAAAGCCTCCAAACTTGTAAATCTTTTTAATATTGCATTATTTTACTTGTAATTTCAAAGCATGCAAGGGAATTCAAATATTTTTGGCTTTGATGCACTCTATATCAGATAAAGTCCGAAAAATGAAATATTCAGTGCTTCTCAATTTTTAATTCATTCTTTATGCCTGAGATTATCTTTCTTGACCAAGTATCAGGTAGAATATATAGTAATAACAAGCGGTAAACTATAAAAGAATAGTAATCACTGTAACTATTTAGCCAAATGCAGCTTTGTTCGCCCCTTTGTTCCCCTTTATTAATGGGGATTTAAACCGTTACCCTTAATAAAGGAGTATTCAGGGAGTTGTTAGGTTTCAGTAGATTAGGTTGAATGAAACCCAACATGGATAACAGCATTCAAAACCCAGAAGAAAACCTAAACGTAGAAGATTGAATTAGTTCGGTATATAACTGATCAGGGTGAAATCAAGAGCAAATGCAGGATTAACACATGGGTAAAAATTTTTTAAATGAAAAAAAGGTTTATAGGTCGTTTTGAAAGGCTGACTAATGCTGATATAGAAACTATAAAAGTTTATTGCAAAACCAATATAGAGTAAATAGATAACACCCTTATGCCATTGGTCAGTTATAAAAATATGGAGTGATTTTCTAATGTCAACAATATATGGGGATAGATGGGAAGTAATACGGCCTTTAAGTGAAGGTGGACAGGCACATACTTTCGTAGTAAAAGATAATAAAGATGGAGGTAAAACACAGTGCGTTTTGAAACGTCTGAAAAATATTAATAGAATTGACCGTTTTAAGCGTGAGATTGAAGCTGTTAGAAATATCTCACATGAAAATATTGTTCAATTAGTAGATTTTGATATAGATACCGAAAAACCTTATCTTGTGACTGAATATTGTTCAGGAGGTAGCCTATCTCACGCCAAACCTTTTTGGCACAATTCTCCAACTAAAGTATTTGAGACTTTTTTGCAAATATGTTCGGGAATACAATATGCCCATCACAATAATATTATTCATCGTGACTTAAAACCAGACAATATTTTCCTGAAAACAGAGCGTGGTCCTGCTGTTATTGGTGATTTTGGAATATGTTTTATTGAACAAGATGGTACTCGCATAACTCTTACCGATGAGGCTGTGGGCCCTAGATTGTTTATTGCACCTGAACTTGAAGATGGGAGATTAGATGATATATCTACCAAAAGTGACATCTATTCACTTGGGAAAGTCCTTTATTGGTTACTATCGGGAGGGAAAATTTTTAGTAGGGAAAAACATAGAGACCCAGAATATGATTTAAAACGAAAAAAAGATACATTCCCAGGTTGGAATAATATCTACATGGAACATGCCAATAGATTGTTGGATCATATGATTGTTAATAAGTCTGAAGATCGCTGGAATATAAGTGAAATTATAAAAGAGGTCAAGCAAGTAGAGAGATTGGTAAGGAAAGAATTCACCCCTATCGCTAAAGATATTAAACAACCATGCACATACTGTGGCTCTGGATACTACAATAATAAACAAGCTTACGACTTAGGTCTACAGGCACCACATATTCCAGATTGGAGGGTTTTAGTTTGTTCTGATTGTGGTCACATTCAACTATTTCGGGTAGATATGGCAGATCAAAAAGGTTGGTGGATTAAATAGGTGTTTCTTATAAGATTTTTTCTCTTATCTTGAATTATTGAATGCATAAAGAACAAGCATCTTCTAAGGTATCTGTAATTCTGTGCCATGAGAGTAGCGTTTTAGCATATTCGATATTTAATCCGAATGACTGGAATGGTGCCAGTAAAGCAATCATTCATTCATGTGCGGTCCAACAAGGCATTCTTCTATATGAGGCATCAAAGCTCAAGGCGATTTTTCAACAAGCGGATGCTTTATGTCTGCCCAGATTTGCAGATTTAGAAAGTCAGTGGAATACTGCAAAGTGGGAGATTAATACTTTCTCTTATTTTGTCGAGATTCCTGAGGCTCATCTCAGTATTCAGGCGTTTCTTGGTTCGATTAAGATTTTTTTTGATATAATCGTTCAGTTAATTTCTGCGCAAGGTATTGTTTCTCAACAGATACATGGATTTCATAAGAAAGGCGACGATGTTGGCGGAAAGCTTATGAATGCACTGAGAAATAATGCAAAAAAGGAAACCCAAGAGATAGCTGTAAAATTGGATGATTTGATTGCACGGCACAAAGCTATGTGGATAGATCAGGCTGTAAAGGCACGGGATATTTTTATACATCCTGGAAAAGGATTCTCCAGTGTGATGTTTGCCCTTGATCTTCAAGTTGATGAAGGGAAACTACGACTTGTCCGGGTGATCAAGCCATCGATTAACGATGAGGATTTCGATAGATATGCTGAAAAAACTACTGGGTATGTCGCAAACTTTTCTGAACAGTTTCTGAGTCTCATAAAAAATGTCTAACTGTCAGTTGATGTATGGTGGGTTAAGCGAACGCGAACCCACCCCTGAGTTCCCCTCCCAGTAGGGGATTGAGAAGTGGGTAATAAGAAGGTGGATACAGTATGAAGAACAAGGAAGAATTTAAAGAGTTATACGGATGGGATGATGGGAAGATATATTTTATGGATGAAGAGCACAAAAAAGAATGGTGTGTAACTGACAATAAAGAATTGTATAATCAATTAATAGAAATTTGCAGAAAATATTTTAAAAGTAAAAAGGAGACATAACAGATGAAAACTGAAAAATTTCTTATGCATTTGATTAAACCTTTGGTTCTTTCCGGAGTATATAAAGACGAAACTGTCGCACTGAAGGATATCGTGATTACCCAAATAGAAAGTAAAATAAAGACCTACGACAGGATTATAAAAACTTTTCAGAAGAAATACGGAAGGAATTTTGACACCTTCTCAAAAGATTTGGCAAACAAAGCGACTTCAGAATTAGAAGACGATTGGATGGAATGGAATGGGGTAATAGAGATGAAAAAGGCGTGGAATGAGGCATTAAAAGAGGTTATTGATAGTGAAGCAACCGTTTAATTTTCCCGAAGTTATTTCATCCTTAAAAGAGAGCGAACTTATATCAAGGGTAGAAATAAAAGCCATTGATGAAATTCACGAAAGTGGTATTTATAAACTGCGGTGCAGTTTAATCCCTTCGAAATACAAGCTTGAGATAAGGTTTGTGAAAACGCAAGAACAGATTTTATATTCTTACCAACTTTTTAGTAATGCGCCTATCATTAGATGGGATAATTCACCTCATTATCCAAAAATAAAAACTCATCCCCACCATTTTCATGCAGAAGACAGCAATATTGTAGAGTCCGAATTGACTGGTAACGTTGTTCTGGATATTAAAAAAGTATTGTCTGATATTACGAAACTTATCGTAAAATACGAATGTTAATTTCATATTTCTGCGGGTTCTGGTTTGTAACCTGAACCCTGAAATTTTCAAGGATTGTAGCGCAATGAGATTTCAAAAAATGGGTTCAATTTACAAAATTGAACCCGCCTAAATATTCGTGGTTTTTCGTGTAAATTTGTGGCAGGTTTTTTTATGGCAATATCTTCGTGTCCTTCGCGTTCTTCGTGGTTAAAATAGGAATCAAATAGGATGAAACCATAACCAAAAAGAGCACAAAGAAAAGAAAACAAAACGCAAAGGGCACAAAAAACTTACAAAAAAAGAA
>Ga0194119_10001271_pt1 | contig 46443 bp, 44 predicted proteins | sample TA2MahC100mmetaG_FD_148620 | JGI IMG/M metagenome (GOLD analysis project Ga0194119, IMG submission 148620) | Freshwater microbial communities from Lake Tanganyika, Tanzania - TA2015018 Mahale Deep Cast 100m | ecosystem: Environmental > Aquatic > Freshwater > Lake | place: Tanzania: Lake... | reverse complement strand
CCGCCTACTCAATCACCTTGGCCACCACGCCTGCGCCAACGGTGCGGCCGCCTTCGCGGATCGCAAAGCGCAGGCCCTGCTCCATGGCAATCGGAGCAATTAAGGCGACTTTGATCTTCACGTTATCGCCAGGCATCACCATCTCGGTGCCTGCGGGCAGCTCCACTGCACCGGTGACATCGGTGGTGCGGAAGTAAAACTGGGGGCGGTAGTTATTAAAGAAGGGGGTATGGCGGCCGCCTTCTTCTTTAGAGAGCACATAGACCTCGGCTTCAAACTTGGTGTGTGGGGTGATGGAGCCGGGCTTAGCGAGCACCTGGCCGCGCTCGACTTCTTCGCGCTTGGTGCCGCGAAGCAAAATGCCCACGTTATCGCCCGCCTGGCCTTGGTCCAAAAGCTTTCTGAACATCTCCACGCCCGTGCAGATGGTCTTAACGGTGGGCTTAATGCCCACGATCTCGATTTCTTCACCGACTTTGACAATGCCACGCTCCACACGGCCCGTGACCACGGTGCCGCGGCCTGAGATGGAGAACACATCTTCGATGGGCATCAGGAATGCGCCATCAATGGCACGCTGTGGCTCAGGGATGTAGGTGTCGAGCGCCTCGGCAAGCTTCATGATGGCGGCCTCGCCCAGCTCGCCTTTATCGCCTTCTAAAGCCAGCTTGGCTGAGCCCTTCACGATCGGGGTGTCATCGCCAGGAAAGTCGTACTTGGAGAGCAGCTCACGGACTTCCATCTCCACGAGCTCTAAAAGCTCTGCGTCATCGACCATGTCGCACTTGTTCATAAACACGATGATGTAAGGCACGCCCACCTGGCGGGCCAACAAAATGTGCTCACGGGTCTGGGGCATGGGGCCATCTGCGGCCGAGACCACCAGGATTGCGCCATCCATCTGGGCAGCGCCAGTGATCATGTTTTTCACATAATCAGCATGCCCCGGGCAGTCCACATGGGCGTAGTGACGGTTTGCTGTCTCGTACTCCACGTGGGCGGTGTTAATGGTGATGCCACGCGCTTTTTCTTCCGGCGCTGCATCAATGTCGTCGTATTTTTTTGCCTCACCACCGAACTTGGTGGACAACACCGTGGTGATGGCCGCCGTGAGTGTGGTCTTGCCATGGTCCACGTGACCAATCGTTCCTACGTTCACATGCGGTTTGGTGCGCTCAAACTTACCCTTGGCCATGATGGTCTTCCTTTGAAAATCAATAGTGGTTAATCAATTTATTTAGTGCGGCTTGTAATCACAGCTTCCGCCACATTCTTCGGTGCTTCGCTGTAGTGCTTAAACTCCATGGTGTAGGTGGCGCGGCCCTGCGTCAGCGAGCGCAGCGTGGTCGCGTAACCGAACATCTCCGAGAGCGGCACCTCGGCCTTGATCGCCTTGCCGCCGCCGACCATGTCATCCATGCCTTGCACCATGCCACGGCGTGACGACAGATCACCCATCACCGTGCCGGCATAGTCTTCGGGCGTCTCGACCTCGACTGACATCATCGGCTCGAGCAGCACCGGATTGGCTTTTCGGCAGCCGTCTTTAAATGCCATCGAGGCGGCCAATTCAAAGGCGATTTGCGAAGAGTCCACATCGTGGTAGGAGCCATCGAAGAGCGTGACCTTCACATCGACTACGGGATAGCCAGCCAGTACGCCGCTATTCATCGTGTCCTTTACGCCCTTATCAACCGAAGGAATAAATTCGCGCGGCACGACACCGCCTTTAATTGCATCCACGAATTCATAACCCTTGCCTTCTTGCTGGGGCTCGACTTTCAGCCAGACGTGGCCATACTGGCCTTTACCGCCAGACTGCTTGACATACTTGCCCTCGATTTCGGTGGGCTTACGAATGGTCTCGCGATAGGCCACCTGCGGCTTACCCACAGTCGCCTCGACACCAAATTCACGCTTCATCCGATCGACGATGATCTCCAGGTGCAATTCACCCATGCCCGAGATAATGGTCTGGCCAGATTCTTCATCCGTGCGGACCCGAAATGACGGGTCCTCTTTCGCAAGGCGGCCCAAGGCGATGCCCATTTTTTCTTGGTCGGCCTTGGTCTTGGGCTCCACAGCCTGCGAGATGACCGGCTCAGGAAATACCATGCGCTCCAGCACGATCTCGGCATCCGGATCACAGAGGGTCTCGCCCGTGGTGACTTCTTTTAAGCCCACGCAGGCGGCGATATCGCCAGCAAGAATCTCGTCGATCTCTTCACGATTGTTGGCATGCATCTGCAAGACTCGGCCAATACGCTCTTTCTTGCCCTTGATCGGGTTATAGACCGTATCACCAGACTTCAAAACGCCAGAGTAGACCCGCACGAAGGTCAGCTGACCGACAAACGGATCTGTCATCAGCTTAAATGCCAGCGCTGAGAACTTCTCTTTGTCATCGGCCTTGCGGCTCGCCGGCTGCTCGCGGTAATCCGTGCCCTGCACGGGAGGAATATCGATCGGCGACGGCAGAAAATCAACGACAGCATCCAGCATGCGTTGCACGCCTTTGTTTTTAAACGCAGAGCCGCAGAGCATGGGCTGAATCTCAGTCGAGATGGTCCGGGCTCGCAGGCCTTTCTTGATATCGGCCTCATCGAGATCGCCGCCCTCAAGATATTTATTCATCAGCTCTTCATCGGCCTCGGCGGCGGCCTCAAGCATTTGCTCGCGCCACTCTTTGGCGGTGCCCAGCAAGTCCGCGGGAATTTCCTGGTAGTCAAACTTCATGCCTTGAGAAGCTTCATCCCAAATGATGGCCTTCATCTTGATCAGATCGACCACGCCTTTGAAGTTCTCTTCAGCGCCAATCGGAATGGCGACCGGCACAGGATTAGCCCGCAGGCGGGTCTTCATCTGGTCGACGACTTTGAAAAAGTTCGCGCCCGTGCGATCCATCTTGTTGACGAATGCCAGGCGTGGCACGCGGTACTTATTGGCCTGACGCCAGACCGTCTCGGACTGGGGCTGAACACCACCGACCGCGCAATAGACCATGCAGGCGCCATCCAGCACGCGCATGGAACGCTCCACCTCGATGGTGAAATCGACGTGGCCCGGGGTATCAATAATGTTGAAGCGATGCTCAGGAAACGACAGGTCCATGCCCTTCCAGAAGCAGGTGGTTGCCGCAGAAGTAATCGTGATGCCACGCTCTTGTTCCTGCTCCATCCAGTCCATGGTGGCAGCACCATCATGGACCTCACCGATTTTGTGGTTGACCCCTGTGTAATAAAGGATCCGCTCGGTGGTGGTGGTCTTGCCTGCATCAATATGGGCGCTGATACCAATATTGCGATAGCGCTCAATGGGGGTCTTACGGGCCATAAAACAAACCTGCTTTCGATAACGTCAAGTCAACAATTAAAAACGGAAGTGCGAGAAGGCCTTGTTGGCCTCTGCCATACGGTGAACCTCATCGCGTTTTTTCACCGCGCCACCCCGGCCCTCGGCAGCCTCAAGGAGTTCGCCAGCGAGCCGCAGGTTCATGGATTTTTCGCCGCGCTTTTTCGCCGCCTCGCGTAGCCAGCGCATCGCCAAGGCGGAACGCCGAGCAGGCCGGACTTCAACGGGCACCTGATAGTTGGCGCCGCCAACACGTCGGCTTTTCACTTCGACCGCCGGCTTGGCGTTATTTAAAGCCTGAAGAAAGATGTCCATCGGGTTTTTGTTGGCTTTCTTCTCGATGAAATCGAGGGCGCCATAGACGATGCGCTCAGCAACGGCTTTTTTGCCGTGGAGCATCACCACATTGATGAATTTAGAGACGTCTTCGCTGCCAAATTTCGGATCGGCAAGAATGAGACGCTTCGGTACTTCGCGACGACGGGGCATAGCAATTTTCCTTATTCAGTTGATTCAGCGGATCCACCTTTGGGGCGGATTCACCGACTCAGTCCAGCACGCGCTTCTCTTGTCTGGACCCTTACGTGGCAGGCCCACCGGGGTGGATCGTGCCGCTGGTTGAGGGCAGTTTTCGGTGGGGCCAGATATTGGCCCAGCCGGTTACGCCGCCTTCGGGCGCTTGGAACCGTACTTCGAACGCGACTGCTTGCGGTCTTTCACGCCTTGCAGATCCAGTGAGCCACGCACGATGTGGTAGCGAACACCGGGAAGATCCTTCACCCGGCCGCCACGAATCAGCACCACTGAGTGCTCCTGAAGGTTGTGGCCTTCACCGCCGATGTAGCTAATGACTTCAAATCCATTGGTCAGCCGCACCTTGGCAACTTTTCGCAGGGCAGAGTTCGGCTTTTTTGGCGTGGTGGTATAGACGCGGGTGCAGACGCCGCGACGCTGCGGGCTGCCCTGCAGTGCCGGGCTTTTGCTTTTGATCTCTTCAGAGGTCCGGGCCTTGCGGACCAGCTGGTTAATGGTGGGCATTGACGAAGTTCTCTCTCAATAAAAACAAATTTGGGCTCGCCAAATGGCGAAAAGCCTTCGATTTTCAAGGATTTACGGCCTCTCTGTCAACCGTCGAGGGCCTCAAAATCGCAATGCAGCAAAAACGGTGAGTCATTCTAGATTTTTTCATATAGTGAAATATGAGCCAACTCGCGAGGGATAAAAAAACGGCGCCAACCTTTCGATTGACGCCGCATGGATTGCTTCGGGGCCGCGGCCCCTCGCAATGACGGTGAGGTGGGTTAGGACTCGGCGCTTGCAGTACCCTCTCCAGGGGCCGGCGCGGCTGACTCGGCACCACCCTCGGTGACCGACTCCTCTGCATCCGGGCTTGAGAACAAGGCTTCGGCCTCAATCGCGGCCTGCTGGGCAGCAGTCTGGGCTTCTGCGGCCTCAATCGCCTCGCGCTCTTTTCTGGCCTTGTGATATGCGAGGCCCGTTCCAGCAGGGATCAGGCGGCCCACGATCACATTTTCCTTCAGGCCACGCAGCTCATCGCGCTTGCCCATGATGGCCGCCTCGGTCAGCACTCGGGTGGTCTCCTGGAAGGAGGCCGCCGAGATGAACGAGTCAGTCGAGAGCGATGCCTTGGTAATACCAAGGAGCTTGTTCTCGTAGATTGCGGGACGCTTATTGTCGGCGGTGGCACGATCGTTCTCATCAAGAAGTTCAGAGCGCTCGACCTCTTCACCGTTAATGAAGCGGGTATCCGCAGCATCGGTTACCCGAACACGGCGCAGCATCTGGCGCACGATGACTTCGATGTGCTTGTCGTTAATCTTCACACCCTGCAAACGATAAACATCCTGGACTTCGTCCACGATATAGCGTGCTAGGGCCTCGACACCGAGCAGGCGCAGAATGTCTTGCGGATCGGCTGGGCCATCCACAATGAGTTCGCCTTTGTTTACGATCTGACCATCGTGGACCAGCACGTTTTTCTCTTTTGAAATCAGAGACTCATGCTGAACGCCATCCATGTCAGTAATGATCAGGCGCTGCTTGCCCTTGGTGTCTTTACCGAACGACACCGTGCCGGTGACCTCGGCCAGCATGCCAGCATCCTTTGGCGAACGGGCCTCGAAGAGTTCGGCAACACGTGGCAGACCACCGGTAATGTCGCGGGTCTTTTGGGACTCTTGCGGAATCCGCGCCAGCACCTCACCGACAGCAACCTCTTGGCCATCACGAACCGTGATCAATGCGCCCACCGGGAAGGAGATGTTCACGCTGTGGTCGGTGCCAGCGATCTTGACTTCCTCGCCTTTGGCATCGATCAGCTTCACCTGCGGCCGCACGCCCTTGACCTGGGCACCACCACGACGCTTGGCATCGATCACCACCAGGGTCGAAAGCCCCGTGATCTCATCGATCTGCTTGGCCACGGTCACGCCTTCTTCGACGTTTTCGAACTTCACACGACCGCCGTACTCGCTAATGATCGGACGCGTCAGCGGATCCCAGGTCGCCAGCAGCGATCCCGCTTTCACTGACTTTCCGTCCATCGACAGCAGCGTGGCGCCGTACGGCACCTTGTGACGCTCGCGCTCGCGGCCGTTGTCATCGGTGATCAGCACCTCGCCCGAACGCGAGATCACAATGGGCTCGCCTTTGGCATTGGTCACATAGCGCATGGTCGGTGTAAAGCGCACAGTGCCGTTGGATTTCGCCTCCACGCCACTGGCAGCTGCAGTACGCGATGCGGCACCACCAATGTGGAATGTCCGCATGGTCAGCTGTGTTCCCGGCTCACCGATCGACTGGGCTGCGATCACCCCTACCGCCTCACCCACGTTGACCAGATGGCCACGGCCGAGATCCCGGCCATAGCACTTGGCACACAGACCGAAACGGGTGTCGCAGGTTAGTGGCGTGCGAACGCGCACCTCGTCAATGCCCAGGCGATCAATCTCATCCACCGCATCCTCGTCGAGCAGTTTGCCTGCCTCAAACAGAGTCGCCTGGCTCTCGGGATTGACCACCTCGGCAGCAGTCACGCGGCCCAAAATACGATCGCGCAGGGCCTCAATCACTTCTCCGCCCTCCACCAGGGCCTTCATATTGATGCCATTGCTGGTGCCGCAGTCGTCTTGAATGACCACTAAGTCCTGGGTCACGTCCACCAGACGACGCGTGAGATAGCCGGAGTTCGCCGTCTTTAACGCCGTATCCGCCAGGCCCTTACGTGCGCCGTGGGTGGAGATGAAGTACTGCAGAACGTTTAAGCCCTCGCGGAAGTTCGCGGTAATCGGAGTCTCGATAATGGAGCCATCGGGCTTGGCCATCAGGCCACGCATGCCAGCGAGCTGACGAATCTGCGCTGCTGAGCCGCGGGCGCCCGAATCCGCCATCATGTAAATCGAGTTGAAAGATTCCTGACGGACTTCTTTGCCTTTTCGGTCTTTCACGGGCTCAGTGGCGAGCTGGGCCATCATGGCCTTGCCCACTTCGTCACCGGCACGGCCCCAGATATCGACCACCTTGTTGTAGCGCTCGCCCTGGGTCACCAGGCCTGAAGCATATTGCTGCTCGATTTCCTTGACCTCTTTTTCTGCCTTAGAAAGGATGTCGTGCTTTTGCGGGGGCACGAGCATGTCATCCACACAGATCGAGATGCCCGCACGGGTTGCCAGCGCAAATCCAGATTGCAGCAATTTGTCGGCAAAAATCACCGTGTCACGCAAACCGCAGCGGCGAAACGACGCGTTAATCAGGCGTGAAATTTCTTTTTTCTTCAGCGCCTTATTCATGTGCACAAACGATAATCCCGGCGGAAGAATCTTCGACAGCAGGGCGCGGCCCACAGTGGTTGCGTAGCGCGTGGTCTTGGGCGTCTTGGCCCGCGTGACGGGATCTAAATCCACTTCCTGGATTCGTACCGTGATCTTGGTGCCCAATTCCACTTCACCATTGCCATAGGCCCGCTCGGCCTCAGCAACGTCAGCAAAGAACATGCCCTCGCCCTTGCCGTTAATCCGCTCGCGGGTGGTGTAGTAAAGGCCCAGCACGATGTCTTGCGACGGCACAATCGAAGGCTCGCCATTTGAAGGAAAGAGCACGTTGTTGGAGGCCAGCATCAGGGTGCGAGCTTCCATCTGGGCTTCGATAGAGAGCGGCACGTGCACGGCCATCTGGTCGCCGTCAAAGTCAGCGTTAAATGCCGCGCAGACCAGCGGGTGCAGCTGAATGGCTTTGCCTTCAATGAGCACCGGCTCGAAGGCCTGGATGCCCAGGCGGTGCAGTGTCGGAGCGCGATTCAGAAGAACGGGATGCTCACGAATGACTTCTTCGAGAATGTCCCAGACCTCGGGCACCTGCTGCTCGACGAGTTTTTTGGCGGCCTTAATCGTTGTGGCCATACCGCGCAGCTCGAGCTTATTGAAAATAAAGGGCTTAAATAACTCAAGGGCCATCAGCTTGGGCAGGCCACACTGATGCAATTTCAAAGTCGGCCCCACCACGATGACCGAGCGGCCCGAGTAGTCTACCCGCTTGCCCAGCAGGTTCTGACGGAAGCGGCCACCCTTACCCTTAATCATGTCGGCCAGCGACTTCAGCGGACGCTTATTGGCGCCCGTCATGGCCTTGCCACGGCGGCCGTTATCCAGAAGCGAATCCACGGCCTCCTGCAGCATGCGCTTTTCGTTGCGCACGATGATGTCGGGCGCCTTGAGCTCCAGCAGACGACGCAGACGGTTATTACGGTTGATCACGCGGCGATACAGATCGTTGAGATCCGATGTCGCAAAGCGGCCGCCATCGAGCGGCACCAACGGCCGCAGTTCGGGCGGTAATACCGGCAGCACCTCGAGAATCATCCACTCGGGCTTCACACCCGACTTATCAAAGCCCTCGAGCACCTTTAGGCGCTTTGCAATTTTCTTGATCTTGGCCTCGGAGGAAGTCTCAGCCAGCTCGGTGCGGAGTTTTTCGATCTCGTTTTTCAGATCGATCTCACGCAGCAGCTCACGAATGCCTTCTGCGCCCATCATGGCCACAAAGCCATCGCCGTATTGCTCTTGCTTGGCGAGGTAATCATCCTCGGTCATGATCTGGCCGCGCTTGAGCGGCGTGACATCGGGATGAATGACCACGTAGGCTTCGAAATACAGCACCCGCTCGATATCCCGCAGGGTCATGTCCAGCACCATGCCCAGACGCGAGGGCAGTGATTTCAAGAACCAGATATGGGCCACGGGGCTGGCCAAATCGATATGGCCCATCCGCTCACGGCGGACCTTGGTCAGAGTGACCTCGACGCCGCACTTCTCACAAATCACGCCACGATGCTTCAGGCGCTTGTATTTGCCGCAGAGGCATTCATAGTCCTTCACTGGGCCAAAAATCTTGGCGCAGAACAGGCCATCCCGCTCGGGCTTGAATGTACGGTAGTTAATCGTCTCTGGTTTTTTGACTTCGCCATACGACCAGGAGCGAATCTTCTCCGGCGATGCCAGGCCAATTTTGATTTTGTCAAAAACCTGGTCCTGCTGAACCTGCTTGAATAAGTCGAGTAGTGCCTTCATGGATCTACCTCAATAAGTGTGTTTTTGTGAGCCTGCGCCCAAATCCTTTGCGTTCCGAGTGCTGGCCAATCAGCTGCGCTCCAGGTCGATATCAATGCCCAGCGAACGAATCTCCTTGACCAGCACATTGAACGACTCGGGCATGCCCGCGTCGATGGTGTGCTCGCCTTTGACCAAGTTCTCGTAGACCTTGGTACGTCCGCCGACGTCATCGGATTTGACCGTGAGCATTTCCTGCAGCACATAGGAAGCGCCATAGGCTTCCAGGGCCCAGACCTCCATCTCACCGAAACGCTGGCCGCCGAACTGGGCCTTACCGCCCAAGGGCTGCTGAGTCACCAGCGAGTAAGGACCCGTCGAACGCGCATGCATCTTGTCGTCCACCAGGTGATGGAGCTTGAGCATGTGCATGTAGCCCACCGTGGTCTTGCGATCAAAGGGCTCGCCCGTGCGGCCATCTAAGAGCTGCACCTGGGTGCGGGTCTCGGTCAGGCCGATACGCTTGGCGATCTCTGCGGGATAGGCCAGCTCGAGCATGTTGTGGATTTCCTTTTCCGCGGCACCATCGAACACCGGTGTTGCAAAAGGAACGCCATCGGTCAGATTCGAGGCCAACTCAAGCACCTCTTTGTCTGCCAGATGCTTGAGGTCCTCGGGATGTCCGCTGCTGTTGTAGACCTTTTCCAGATATTTACGCACCTCGTTGGCAGACGCCTGCGCCTCGAGCATGTCGCCGATGCGCTGGCCGATGCCTTTGGCGGCCCAGCCCAAATGGGTCTCTAGAATCTGGCCTACATTCATCCGCGAGGGAACGCCCAGAGGATTTAAGACGATGTCCACCGGACGGCCGTCGGCCATATAGGGCATGTCTTCCACCGGGACAATCCGCGAGACCACGCCCTTGTTGCCATGGCGGCCCGCCATCTTGTCGCCTGGCTGCAGGCGACGCTTCACGGCCAAGTAGACCTTGACCATTTTGAGCACGCCCGGCAGCAGCTCATCACCCTGGGTCAGCTTTTTATGCTTTTCCTCAAAGGCCAAATCGAACTGATGGCGCTTGGACTCGATCGATTCTTTCAGGCTCTCGAGCTGCTTGGCGGCTGATTCATCCGATAAACGCAGCTCGAACCACTGATACCGATCGAGATCGGCCAGATAGTCGGCCGTAATCGCCGAACCCTTGGCAATCTTTTTCGGTCCGCCATTAGCGGCCTTGCCAATCAGCAGTTTTTCTATCCGCTGGAAGGTGTCGGTCTCCACAATGCGCAGCTGATCGTTCAGATCCAGCCTGAAGCGACGCAGCTCATCATCGATGATCTGCTGGGCACGCTTATCGCGGGCAATGCCCTCACGGGTGAAGACTTGCACATCGATCACTGTTCCGCTCATGCCGGATGGCACGCGCAGTGAAGTGTCTTTTACATCCGAGGCCTTCTCGCCAAAGATCGCGCGGAGAAGTTTTTCCTCTGGCGTGAGCTGGGTCTCGCCCTTGGGCGTGACCTTGCCCACCAGCACATCGCCGGCCTGCACTTCGGCACCCACATACACGATGCCCGACTCATCCAGACGGCCCAGCTGGCCCTCGGAGAGATTCGAGATGTCGCGGGTGATTTCCTCGGGGCCGAGCTTGGTATCACGGGCGAGAATCGATAACTCCTCGATGTGGACCGAGGTATAACGATCATCGGAGACCACGCGCTCGGAGATGAGAATCGAGTCCTCAAAGTTATAGCCATTCCAAGGCATGAAGGCCACCAGCATGTTCTGGCCCAGCGCCAACTCGCCGATATCGGTTGAGGCGCCATCGGCAATCACATCACCACGGGCCACGACATCACCACGCCGAACGATTGGCCGCTGGTTGATATTCGTGTTCTGGTTAGAGCGGGTGTACTTCTGAAGGTTGTAGATATCGACACCCGACTCACCTGACTTGGTTTCGTTGTCGTTGACACGAATCACCACCCGCTGCGAATCGACGTAGTCGACCAGGCCGCCACGGCGGGCCTGGACCACAGTGCCGGAATCCACCGCACAGGTCCGCTCGATGCCAGTGCCCACCAAGGGCTTCTGCGGGCGCAGGCAAGGCACGGCCTGGCGCTGCATGTTGGAGCCCATCAGCGCACGGTTCGCATCATCATGCTCAAGGAAAGGGATCAGCGAGGCAGCTACCGACACAATCTGTGAGGGCGCCACATCCATGTACTCCACTTTCTCGACGGTCGACAGCGTGGTCTCGCCATTGACGCGGACCGAGATGAGGTCGCCGGTCAGCTTGCCTTTGCCATCAATCTCAGCATTGGCCTGGGCAATCACATAGCGGCCCTCTTCAATTGCCGAAAGATATTCAATCTTATCGGTGACCTTGCCATCTTCCACCTTACGATAGGGTGTCTCGAGGAATCCGTATTCGTTCAGGCGTGCATACAGCGCCAGCGAGTTGATCAGGCCAATGTTCGGGCCCTCAGGTGTCTCGATCGGGCAGACGCGGCCATAGTGGGTCGGATGCACATCGCGGACCTCAAAGCCCGCACGCTCACGTGTCAGTCCGCCAGGGCCGAGTGCCGACACACGACGCTTGTGGGTGATTTCGGACAGCGGGTTGGTCTGGTCCATAAACTGCGAGAGTTGCGATGAGCCAAAAAACTCACGAATCGCAGCCGTAATGGGCTTGCTGTTGATCAGATCATAGGGCTGAAGATTGTCGGCCTCCGCCTGACCCAGGCGCTCACGCACCGCCCGCTCAACCCGCACGAGGCCCGAGCGAAACTGGTTTTCAGCCAGCTCACCGACGCAGCGCACGCGACGATTGCCCAGGTGATCGATGTCATCAATCTCACCCCGGCCATTGCGCAGGGAGACCAGCAGCTTGATAGTGTCGAGAATGTCCTCGTTGGTCAGCGTCATGGGACCCACCACCTCTTCGCGGCCCAGACGACGGTTAAATTTCATGCGACCGACTGCAGAGAGATCGTAGGAGTCTTCGTTAAAGAAGAGCCGATCAAAGAGCATCTGCACCGCATCTTCAGTGGGCGGCTCACCGGGGCGCATCATGCGATAGATCGCCACTCTGGCCGTGATCTGATCCGGGGTCTCATCCATGCGCAGCGTGGACGACATATAGGGACCATGATCCAGATCGTTGGTGTAGAGGGTCTTGAATTCGCGGATCTTTGCGCCACGCATCTTGGCCAGCAGCTCGTCCGTGATCTCTTCGTTGGCCTTACCGATAATCTCACCGGTCTCGGGATCGACCACGGCATGGGCAAGGACCCGGCCCAGCAGGTAATCATCCGGAACGCTGATCCGCTTTAAGCCTGCCTTTTCGATGTCACGAATGTGCTTGGCGTTAATCCGCTTATCGCGGCCGACAATGACATTGCCGTTTTTATCCGTGATATCGAATCGGGCCTGCTCGCCGCGCAGACGATCAGCGACCAGATCCATTTGGGCGCCTTCCGGATGCAGCGAGAAATGATCGAAGTCGAAAAAGTGGGCCAGGATCTGCTCGACATTTAAGCCAATTGCTTTCAGCAGAATGGTGACCGGCATCTTGCGCCGACGATCGACACGGAAATAAAGAATATCTTTCGGATCGAATTCAAAATCGAGCCAGGAGCCACGATAAGGAATGACCCGGGCCGAGAACAGCAGCTTGCCCGAGGAGTGGGTCTTGCCACGATCATGTTCAAAAAACACGCCCGGCGAGCGGTGCAGCTGGCTGACGATCACCCGCTCAGTGCCGTTGATCACAAACGAGCCGTTGTCGGTCATGAGCGGGATATTGCCCATGAAGACTTCTTTTTCACGAATTTCTTTAACGGTCGGCTTGGCGGCCTCGCGGTCATAAATCTTTAATCGCACCTGGGCGCGGATCGGGGCCTCGAAGGTCTGGCCACGCAGCTGGCACTCGCGAACGTCAAAGGCCGGAACGCCCAGCGTGTAATACAGAAACTCCAGCTCGGCCATCCCATTGTGGCTCTTGATGGGAAAGATGGATTGAAAAGCAGCCTGCAGGCCCTGGTTCTTGCGGGTCGCCGGAACAATTTCTTCTTGCAAAAAAGCACGATAGGAAGCCAGCTGGGTCGCCAGAAGATAGGGGATCTCCAGCACGGGCTTGCGTTTGGCAAAGCTCTTACGAATACGTTTTTTCTCGGTGAAGTTATAGGCCATCACGGCTCCTGTTGAGAAACGCTCAAAAAAATTCGACCTGACTACCACAGCCCACTGCACTGCTTACCATTCCGAGCTATGCGATGGCGACGCGGACCACATCTTGTGTGCATCGCCATGGCATAGCCCGCACTCCCGAAGGCCACACCAAACGGCGCGGCCCTCGAAAATGCGTCGGTCGATTACTTCAGCTCGACCTTGGCACCGGCCTCTTCGAGCTGCTTTTTCAGCGCCTCAGCGTCGGCTTTGTTGATGCCTTCCTTGACGGGCTTCGGCGCACCATCAACGAGGTCCTTGGCTTCTTTCAGGCCCAGTCCAGTGGCAGCACGCACCACCTTAATGACTTCAACCTTCTTATCGCCTGCCGCGGCCAGCACCACAGTGAAATCGGTCTTCTCTTCGGCAGCCGGAGCGGCAGCAGCACCACCTGCGGCCGGGGCAGCAACTGCGACTGCTGCGGCGGCAGCCGACACGCCAAATTTTTCTTCCATGGCCTTGATGAGCTCGGAGAGCTCCAGCACAGTCATGGCGCCAATTGCGTCTAATACTTGATCTTTACTCATGTTCTTGCTCCAAAAATTTTCTGTTCAGTTGGTTTGAATCCGATAGCCTTGATAATTAGGCCGATTGCTGTTCGCGCTGATCGCGCAACGCCGCCACCGTTCGAACAAACTTCGACGGGATCTCGTTGGCGGTTCGCACAAACTTGGCGATCGGGGCCTGCATCGTGCCGAGCAATGTCGCGAGCAACTCGTCACGCGAAGGCATTGCCGCCAGCGCTTTCACGCCAGTTGCATCCATCACATGATTCGGCATCGCGCCCGCTTTGATGACGAAGACCTCGTTGCCTTTGGCAAAGTCTTGCATGACCTTTGCTGCAGCGACGGGGTCTTTGGAAATACCGTAGATCAGCGGGCCTGACATCTTGTCGGCCAGCGGCTCAAACGGCGTTCCTGCAACGGAACGGCGGACCAGGGTGTTTTTCAACACCCGCAGGTATACGCCGGCATTGCGCGCCTTCTTGCGGAGATCGGTGATGTTGGCCACATCAAGACCACGGTACTCCGCCAGGATGATGGACTGGGCCTGGGCCACCTGGGCCGAGACTTCATCAATCACCACGGCTTTTGCTTCGCGGTTTAGTGCCACATTTCACTCCTTCTCAATGTTTCGTATTCCTTGCGGAATTTGAAACGGTTGAAACCGGCGAGACCAGAAAATTTCGATGAATCACAACCACACTGAACATCGACTTCTTTCGGGATCGCCATCTGCGTTGGGTACTGCCTCAAGAGGCTGCGATTAAGTGCCCACCAAAACATCGAACACCCCAACGGTCTTTGACAACCTGCAGACTCCGGTCAGATGCCCCGGGGCCTGCAGCCCAAAGTCTTTTTATTGCGCAGGCATGATGCTCGCCTGATCGACACGGATGCCCGGGCCCATCGTGGTCGAGATCGCCACCTTGCGCAGATACACTCCTTTTGATGACTGAGGCTTGGCCCGGTTCAGCGCATCAATCAGCGCCACCAGATTCGTTTTCAATGCATCGATCTCAAAGGACGCCTGGCCAATGGAGCAATGCACGATGCCAGCCTTGTCGGTCCGGTACTGCACCTGGCCTGCCTTGGCGTTTTTCACCGCCTGAGCGACATCCGCCGAGACGGTGCCGACCTTCGGATTCGGCATGAGTCCGCGGGGGCCAAGAATTTGGCCGAGCGTTCCCACGATCCGCATGGTGTCCGGCGATGCAATCAGCACATCGAAATCGATAGTGCCGCCTTTGATCCGATCGGCGAGGTCATCCATGCCGACGATGTCAGCCCCGGCGGCCTTGGCCTGCTCGGCCTTTTCGCCCTGCGCAAACACCGCGACACGCTTGGTCTTGCCAGTGCCCGCAGGCAGCACGATGGAGCCGCGGACCAGCTGATCTGATTTTTTCGCATCAATACCCAGCTGGACAGCAACATCAACTGACTCTTTAAATTTCGCAGTTGCACATGCCTTGGCGAGCTCGAGGGCCTCCTGGGCGGTATAGAGCTTGGCCCGGTCGACCTTGGATCGGGCGGCTGCATAACGCTTGGAGCCGGGAATCTTGGTTGGTTTTGTCTGGCTCATGACAATTACACTCCTTCAACGGTCACGCCCATGCTGCGGGCACTACCGGCAATCGTTCGGACAGCAGCGTCAAGATCTGCGGCCGTCAGGTCAGGCATTTTGCTTTTTGCAATCTCTTCGGCCTGGGCACGGGTGATCTTTCCAACCTTATCGGAGTGCGGCTTTGGGGAGCCCTTGTCGAGCTTGGCCGCCTTCTTGATCAACACCGTTGCGGGCGGTGTCTTCATGATGAAGGTGAAGGTCTTGTCGGCAAATGCCGTGATCACCACCGGAATCGGCAGGCCAGGCTCCATGCCCTGGGTCTGGGCATTGAAGGCCTTGCAGAATTCCATAATGTTCAGGCCGCGCTGACCGAGCGCGGGGCCAATCGGTGGAGAGGGATTGGCCTTGCCTGCAGGCACCTGCAGCTTGATATAACCAACAATCTTCTTTGCCATAAGGGCTCCTTAGTGAGTTCAATCGCGGCCGCCTTAAGCGAACGCTCCTCGGTTTACTGCTGCTACAACAACATCAACATCCAAATCAATCAGAGCTTTTCAACCTGACCAAATTCCAGCTCTACTGGTGTGGCCCGGCCAAAGATGGTGACCGACACCCGCAGACGATTCTTCTCGTAGTTCACTTCCTCAACGCTGCCATTAAAGTCCGTGAAGGGGCCTTCTTTGACGCGGACCACTTCGCCGACTTCAAAGAGCACCTTGGGACGCGGCTTCTCAACGCCCTCTTGCATCTGGGCCATGATCTTGTCGACTTCGGCCTGCGAGATCGGCGTGGGCTTACTGCCCGAGCCACCCACAAAGCCGGTGACCTTGTTGGTGTTTTTCACCAAGTGCCAGGTCTCGTCGTTCATTTCCATCTCAACCAGCACATAGCCGGGAAAAAAGCGGCGCTCAGAGATGGCCTTCTGGCCACCACGGACCTCGACCACTTCTTCCACAGGAACAAGAATCTGGCCGAAAAATTCCTGCATGCCGGCCCGGTCGATCCGCTCCTGGATGGCCTTGGAGACACTCTTCTCCATGCCTGAAAAGGCATGCACCACATACCAACGCTTTGCGGCCATTAACGCTTCCATCCCAACAAGAGGTCGTAGAGGACCCACTCCAATAACTTATCGGCGATCCATAAAAAAATCGCCATCACCAAAACAAAGGCAAACACAATCAGGGTCGTCTGAATGGTTTCTTTTCGTGTGGGCCAGACCACTTTACGGGTCTCATCAATCGCATGCTGCGAAAAACCGATGAACCTGCGGCCCGACTGCGATAACAGCGCCACGACCAGGCCCACCACAATGCCCGCGATCAGCGCACCCGCCCGAAACCACACTGAGGCTTCGGCCAGCGCGTGGAAGCCAACAATGCCAGCCAGCAAGGCAAGCACCGCCCCGACCAACATGGCCTTATCGACTGCTCCGGATGACTGAACCTGATCAAGCTGCGACATGATGTCTTTCTGCGTTGGTGGCAGGGGCAGAGGGAATCGAACCCCCAACCTTCGGTTTTGGAGACCGACGCTCTGCCAATTGAGCTATGCCCCTTCTGCCCTTAAGCCAGTGTTTCCCGCCTACTCAATCACCTTGGCCACCACGCCTGCGCCAACGGTGCGGCCGCCTTCGCGGATCGCAAAGCGCAGGCCCTGCTCCATGGCAATCGGAGCAATTAAGGCGACTTTGATCTTCACGTTATCGCCAGGCATCACCATCTCGGTGCCTGCGGGCAGCTCCACTGCACCGGTGACATCGGTGGTGCGGAAGTAAAACTGGGGGCGGTAGTTATTAAAGAAGGGGGTATGGCGGCCGCCTTCTTCTTTAGAGAGCACATAGACCTCGGCTTCAAACTTGGTGTGTGGGGTGATGGAGCCGGGCTTAGCGAGCACCTGGCCGCGCTCGACTTCTTCGCGCTTGGTGCCGCGAAGCAAAATGCCCACGTTATCGCCCGCCTGGCCTTGGTCCAAAAGCTTTCTGAACATCTCCACGCCCGTGCAGATGGTCTTAACGGTGGGCTTAATGCCCACGATCTCGATTTCTTCACCGACTTTGACAATGCCACGCTCCACACGGCCCGTGACCACGGTGCCGCGGCCTGAGATGGAGAACACATCTTCGATGGGCATCAGGAATGCGCCATCAATGGCACGCTGTGGCTCAGGGATGTAGGTGTCGAGCGCCTCGGCAAGCTTCATGATGGCGGCCTCGCCCAGCTCGCCTTTATCGCCTTCTAAAGCCAGCTTGGCTGAGCCCTTCACGATCGGGGTGTCATCGCCAGGAAAGTCGTACTTGGAGAGCAGCTCACGGACTTCCATCTCCACGAGCTCTAAAAGCTCTGCGTCATCGACCATGTCGCACTTGTTCATAAACACGATGATGTAAGGCACGCCCACCTGGCGGGCCAACAAAATGTGCTCACGGGTCTGGGGCATGGGGCCATCTGCGGCCGAGACCACCAGGATTGCGCCATCCATCTGGGCAGCGCCAGTGATCATGTTTTTCACATAATCAGCATGCCCCGGGCAGTCCACATGGGCGTAGTGACGGTTTGCTGTCTCGTACTCCACGTGGGCGGTGTTAATGGTGATGCCACGCGCTTTTTCTTCCGGCGCTGCATCAATGTCGTCGTATTTTTTTGCCTCACCACCGAACTTGGTGGACAACACCGTGGTGATGGCCGCCGTGAGTGTGGTCTTGCCATGGTCCACGTGACCAATCGTTCCTACGTTCACATGCGGTTTGGTGCGCTCAAACTTACCCTTGGCCATGGCCAACTCCTCAACAAAAATTCAATCGACAAAAAATTCTGGTGCCCATGACGCGGATCGAACGCGTGACCTCTCCCTTACCAAGGGAGTGCTCTACCACTGAGCCACATGGGCGTTAACTCTTTCCACCACTACCTCAAGACCGGAGAAGCAACGCAGCACTTCCATCGCTTGCCCCGAAACTCTGGAGCGGGTGAAGGGAATCGAACCCTCGTCGTAAGCTTGGAAGGCTTCTGCTCTACCATTGAGCTACACCCGCCCTGCGCTGATCCGAACCAGCACTCCTGCGCCAACTGCAACATTCCCCGCGGCTTGGCCACCCCACCCGGACATAAGGGGCACGGGTGGAGGAGGTTGGATTCGAACCAACGTAGGCGTAAGCCAACAGATTTACAGTCTGCCCCCTTTAGCCACTCGGGCACCCCTCCGCGAGGAACCCGCGATTATGGAATTTGCTTAGATAAGCGTCAAGTTAAGGGCTTCGGACCGCCAGCAGATCGAGCACCTGGCCACGGGCCTCCTCGAAGCGAATCCTGACAGGCATCAGCCGATCGGTTCGGTCTAGCCAGACGTCGATCTGGCCCTTGATGCGCTCCCCTCGGCCGAAGGTCGAGAGGTGAATTGCCGGGACAACCACCCCCCCTGGCAAGACGATGTCGGACTCGGAGATCACCGTGAAATTAACCTTCTCGACCTTGTTTCTGCCCGCCATGGGCAGAAGAATCGACTCGCCAACAGAGAACCGCTCGGGCTCAATCTTGAGCATCCAGGCCAGCTGAATCATGAAACTTAAGCGATCTTGAATACCTTTTTCCAGAGTAAGAGGTTCTTTTAGAGATGAATAGACGACTTTTCCGGTTTCGTAGTCAAAAGTTGAGACCTCTTCCCGGCCCCTGGGCGATCGATGGGTATAGCGCTCGGGCTGAAGCCCCCCGGGGCCGATGCGGCCGACTGTTTCGGCAAATAGCGGGTTGGGGGCGAATACCGCAGCCCAGCCCATGGCCTTTGTCAGAAGCCGAATCTGATAGCGGCCCTCGGCAGGAAAGCTAATTTCAATCGCGCCCGTCGCGATCGGCGTGTTTCCGGCGTGATCACCAAAAAAAACGCTGAGCGCCACCCCGCCAACCCCAGGCAGCTCATCAGGCCGCGGGATCCGCTCAGCGCTCGATTTCGGAGCGCCCGAGTTCGGCGGCTGGGCTGCGGGCTGAGTATTCACAGACGGCGGCGGCGTCTGGACAGTGGCCGGAGCGCTTGCAATATCCTGCTGCGCGATCTGGCTTAAGCCAGGAAATGGCTGGGGCGGTGGGCTCGGGGCAGCCCGGGCACGCTCTTGAAGCATTTGAAAACTTACAGGCCCCATCTGCAACTCTGCCGGCAGTTCCTGGGGGCTGAGAAGCCGCAGCAACATCTCCAGCCCGAAGAGAATGAAAAAGTGGGCCAACAGCACGATAAGGGCCGCCCGTTTCCACGTCATCCAGGGACGAACCGACACCGCACGTGGGGCCCCAAGCCCGGCCATGCTTACGCTATCCTCAATTCAGCGCTCCAAATGAAAGCGATGACCACAATGGAAAATCCTCAAGCCTTCAATCCTTTTGACATCCTGAATACACCCTGGGCAAAAATGCCCATGGGAACTTCGCCTGCTGGGATGGCGAACTTTGACTTCACCGACCTCAAGGAGATGGACAAACGCATCTCGGAATTAAAGGCAGTGGAGCAGTGGCTCAGCCTGAACCTCACTTTACTGAAGACCACCATCCAGGGCCTCGAAGTTCAACGTGGGACCATTGCCGCCATCAAAGCGTTCACTGCCGCGACTCCGGGCGGCGCAGAGACGGGCCAGTCATCAGCCCAATCAGCAGCAGGGCCTGCCGCCGATCAGGCGAACCTGTGGTGGGGCGCCATGCAGCAGCAGTTCGGCCAGATGATGACCGCGGCCCAGGCCGGCGCTCAAAGCATGATGGAACCTAAGCCCCAGGGCCCAAAGCGGGCGGGTGGAACTAAGAAAACCGAAACCTAGCGGGAGGCCCGGTGGCGCCACTCGGCAAGGCCGGTGGTGAGGTCAGACAACTCCGAGACCACCCTGATGTCTGGCGGAGGACGGCGCTGCAGCACCGGGCATCGGCCGCCTGCCCAGATTTCAATGCTGCGCGGCAGCTTGGCCCGGAGCTCAGTCAGCCCATCGATCACTTGGTTGGGATTCATCACCGGAGAAAAAGACAGGGCGACAATGTCAATTTCCTGGGCTGAGGCCGCCAGCACGATGTCCCAGACAGGAGTCTGAGTACCCAGAGAGATGCATCTGCAGCCCTCAAGCGCCAGCAGCGCCTCTACCATCAAGAGTCCGACGCCGTGGGCCTCGGAGGGAAATGTGGTCAATAAAACGCGGGGCCGATCGCCCGGCTGGGGGATGGTGCTGATGGCATTTCGCAGCACGACCTGAATTGACTCGGTGTAGAGGTGCTCCTCGTAGATTTCCATCTGACCGCGGGACCATGCGTCCCCGACCCGCTGGGTCAGGGGGGCAACGACCTCGGTCACAAACCGCGCCAGACCGAGCCGAAGCAGCCGCTGGCCGAGCTGGCGGCGGAGTTCCTCGATGTCATGGGATTTGGTGATATCGACCAAATGGGCGAGATCGGGATTGGTGTCTTGATCGGCCTCGGCCCGATTTGAACTACCCGAGCCAGTCGAAGTGTCGGCAAGCGCATGTAATTCAACGATGTCTAGGCCAATGATCTTGCCGGGGCGGTGCCCGATATCCATCAGGCGGCGGATTGCCCGCAGATGGTCCACCTGGTCCAAGGAGTAAATTCTCTCCCCGAAGGCATCCCGCATCGGGTTGGGAAAGCCATACCGCCGCTCCCAGACACGAAGCGTGTCCTTTGACAGGCCAGTATCCCGCTCCACGGCTGATATGCTCAGCGTGACTGCTGCGGCATCCGGGTGTTCCAATTTAGCCCTCTTCTGTCATGGACAAATCATTGACGTCCTATATCCCCCCTAATAGTATAAGGCTGGAACCTGTAATGACCAAGACAATTTCCCTATGAATTTGAAATTTCCCACGCAAAACGCAACAACAACGGCCCACAGCCTGTCCCCTTCTTGGCGGCGGTGGCTCTGGATCGCATCTGCGATTGTGCTGCTGGCCATCGTTCCGCAGGCCTGGGCGAGCGCGGCCTGCCCAGCACTGCTGAACCACAGCTTTCCGCGCTTACAAGACGACGCTCCCCAGTCGCTTTGTCAATACCAGGGTCAAGTCGTGCTCGTGGTCAACACCGCAAGCTACTGCGGCTTCACGCGCCAATACGAAGGATTGGAAAAACTGTATTCCAAATACAAGGACCGCGGCCTGGTCGTGCTCGGATTTCCCTCCAATGATTTTGGCAATCAAGAGCCCGGCAGCAACAAAGAGATTGCAGAGTTCTGCTCCAATACCTTCGGCGTGAAATTTCCGATGCTTGCCAAAACCTCGGTGAAGGGCGGCAATGCCAATCCTCTGTTCAAACAACTTGCCCAGCAATCCGAATCGCCCGGATGGAATTTTCATAAATACATCATTGGCCGTGACGGAAAACTCGTTCGCAGTTTCTCAAGCCTGGTAAGCCCCACCGATCGCCGTCTTAGCAGCGAGATTGAGCGGGCCCTCTCCTCACCCCGTTCCTGAATTTTTTTCACCATTACAGGAGTGCCGTCATGAACGCGCCCGATAAACTCTTCTCCTCAACCGCCGCCCTGCCCGATGTGCAATCGCATGCTGACCATCGTCAGCTGGCGATACAGCGGGTAGGCGTGAAATCACTGGTGCACCCCGTTCTGGTTCAGACCGCAAAGGGGCCGCAGCCCTCTGTGGCCACCGTGGACATGACGGTCGCTTTGCCGCCCGAGGTCAAGGGCACGCACATGTCGCGCTTTCTTGAAGTGTTTCAGTCCCACGAAGATCCACTGGCCTACCATTCGTTGCAGGGCCTGATGGATGCCATGCTGGCCCGGCTGGAGTCGGATCAGGGCTACATCAAAATCGCCCTGCCTTATTTTGTTCGCAAAGCAGCGCCCGTATCCGGCGTGGAAAGCCTGATGGATTATCAGGTGACGCTGGAGTGCGAAGTCCGTGATCACCAGCGCACCACCACAATGACAGTGGTGGTTCCTGTGACCAGCCTCTGTCCCTGCTCAAAAAAGATTTCTGAATATGGCGCCCACAATCAGCGCTCGCATGTCACGATCGCCGCGCAAGTCAAAACCCCCATTGAAATCGAAGAGCTGATCGCAGTGGCCGAGAAGGCAGCCTCTTGTGAGCTCTGGGGACTGCTGAAGCGGCCAGACGAAAAATGGGTTACCGAGCGGGCCTATGACAATCCAAAGTTTGTTGAAGACCTGGTGCGCGACATTGCGCTTGCTCTGGCAGAAGATCGCCGCATCATCGGCTACAGCGTGGAATCGGAGAATTTTGAATCGATACACAACCATTCGGCATACGCAAAGATCGATCATCTACGCCGCGCATGAGAGTCGCCGTCATCGGAAGTGGTATCTCGGGCTGCGCAGCAGCCTGGGAGCTGTCTTCATGGGCAGACGTCACTGTCTTTGAAGCCGACAACCGTCTGGGTGGTCATACCCATACCCAACAGATCCGTGTAGAGAACCGAAACTTTCCGGTTGACACTGGCTTTATTGTTTTTAATCACCGGACCTACCCGGGCCTGAAGGCCTGGTTTGAGACTCTGGGTGTTGAGACCGCCGCCAGTGACATGTCGTTTTCTGCCAGCCTGAATCACGGCGCACTGGAGTGGTGTGGCTCTAGCCTCTCCACTGTATTTGCGCAACGACGCAACCTCACCTCGCCACGCTTTTGGCGGATGCTGGCCGACATCATGCGCTTTAACCGCCAGGCCCCACGCGATGCTGCGCGATTTCGACTGCAATCGGAATCGGGCCCCAGCCTTGGTGACTATCTGGATCACGGCGGCTACAGCCCCCTGTTTCTCAATGCCTATCTGCTGCCGATGGCCGGTGCGATCTGGTCTTGCCCGCCCGAACAGATGCGGGCCTTTCCCATGGCAACCTTCACCCAGTTTTGTGAAAACCACGGACTGCTGCAGATTGCCGACCGGCCCCAGTGGTACACCGTGCGCAACGGATCCACCACTTATATTCAGAAACTTCAGGCCCGCTTGGCGCAGTCGGGCCGTCATGTCATTTGGCGGACACAATGCAACGTGGATTCGGTGAGTCCGATCACTTCAATGAGTGGCAACGCCCGGGTCAGAATCCGCGGCGTGCAGGCCGATGCAGGCGCAGCCCAGGCCTTTGAAGATCAATACGATGCGGTGGTCATGGCCTGCCACTCTGACCAGGCCGGCCAGCTGCTACAAGAAACCAGCCCTGCCAAAAAAATTGTTTCAAAAATCCGTTACCAGAAAAATCTTGCGGTACTTCACACGGATATAACGCTGATGCCCAAACGGCGGGCGGCCTGGGCGGCCTGGAACTATCTGCACACGCACGATCACGCCAGCAGCAGCGTGAGCGTGACCTACTGGATGAATCAGCTTCAGCCCCTGCCGGTGAAGACGCCGGTGCTCGTGAGTCTGAATCCGATTGCGCCGCCCCGGCCTGAGCATATTCTTCAGTCTATGCATTACGCACATCCTATTTTTGATGGGCCTGCGATTCAGGCGCAGCGTGCGCTGCCCAGCGTGCAAGGCCACGAAGGAATCTGGCTGGCGGGCGCCTGGACCCGCTATGGCTTTCATGAAGATGGGTTTCAGTCAGGAACCCAGGCGGCCCGCGATCTGCGGCATCACTTTGTCAAAACTGGACATGCCCCTGCCCTGCCCAACCCTGCATGAGCCGCGCCTGGTCAGCGGCCACATCTGGCACTGCAGGGTCCGGCCCTTTCGCCATGACTTTCGCTATCGGGCCTTCTACCTTCAACTGCCCCTCAGAAGCCTTGAGGCGTCTGCGGCCGTTGGCCAACGGAAATGGATAGGCTGGGCACTGAATCGAAAGGCGCTGCTCAGTGTGGTCGACCGTGATCACGGAGATGGCAGGCCGCTGTTGGAATGGGCCATTGCGTCACTCCAGCAGGCCGGCATTCATGATGCCGATGGCGAGATCTGGCTGCAGACCTTTCCGCGAATGCTTGGCTACGCGTTTAAACCAGTCAGCTTCTGGTTCTGCGAGCGCCAAGACGGAAGCCTTCGGGCCATCATTGCTGAGGTCAACAACACGTTTGGGCAGCGGCATGTTTATGTTTTGAATCCTGGCCAAGGCGCTGCAATTCACAATGGCCAGACGCTCGAATCCGACAAGGCTTTTTATGTCTCTCCGTTTTTTGAGATTCAGGGCCGCTACAAGTTTCGTTTTTTTAAGTCTGCGATCGATGGCCGGGATTTGGCGCGAATTGAATACGCGGATGAGCATGGCACGCTGCTGCTGACCTCGATGGGCGGGTCCTCTGCCCGACTGACACAGGCCGCCGCGATGCTGGCCTGGATGCGATTTCCCCTGTTCTCGCTTGGCGTGATTGCTCGAATTCACTGGCAGGCTTTCTTGCTTTGGATGAAGGGCGCAAAACTTATTCCACGGCCGCACACGAGCAGCTAAACCGATTTTGATTTCCCTCTCCCTTTAATCTACTGTCGGCCTTCTTATGATACCCAGCCTTCAATCCTCCGCAACGCTTGATCCCAAGCCGTTGCTGCCCTGGTCGCCGGACGCCCGCACACGTCTTGTATTGCGCCTGCTGCAGTCGCTGCAATTCGGTGAGCTCAAGATCAACCTGCCTGACTCGAGCCAGCGGGTTTTTGTGGGCGTGCAATGCGAGGCCCGCCAACCGATTGCCGCTGAAATCACAATTCATGACAGCCGGGTCTTTAATCTCGCATTTTCGCGTGGCGATATTGGTTTTGGTGAGGCCTACATGCAAGGCTATTGGTCCAGCCCGGATCCCGCCGCGCTTCTAAAACTTTTACTGCTGAACCGTGAGGCCATCGATAAGATGATCTATGGCCGGTGGTGGTCGGTGCTCTTCGATCAACTGCGGCATCTGCTGCGCTCAAATCGCAAGGCCCAGGCGAAAAAAAATATCGCAGCCCACTACGACCTTGGCAATGATTTCTATCGGCTCTGGCTCGATCCCAGCATGAGCTACTCCAGCGCCCTGTTTGACGGCACGGGCTGCTGGGAATCCCCCGTCAGCCTCGAAGAGGGCCAGCATCGCAAAATTCATCGGGCAATCCAGGAAATTGAACCCCAGCGGCTGGGGCCCGAGGCCAGCGTTCTTGAAATCGGCTGCGGCTGGGGTGCGCTTGGCGAGGCAGTTCTGAAGTCGACCCCAGCGCAGTATGTGGGGCTCACGCTCTCCGAGGAGCAACAGCACTGGGCCGAGAAGCTTCTGAATCCTTTTGGCGAATCACGTTTCGAGATACGGCTGCAAGACTACCGTGACGAAAACCGCCGCTACGACGCAATCATCTCAATCGAAATGTTCGAAGCGGTTGGCGAACGTTACTGGGAAGCTTATTTTTCAGCGCTGTCACGCTGCCTGAAATCTGATGGTGTTGCCGTAATTCAAACCATCACCATTGATGAACGGCTCTTTGAGCGTTACCGCCGCAGCACCGACTTCATTCAACAATATATTTTCCCGGGCGGAATGCTGCCCTCGCCCACTGCCTTTGAGCAGCAGGCCCGTCAGCAAGGCCTGCGCATCGAAAAAGCCTTTGCCTTCGGCCAAGACTATGGCCGCACACTGGCGGAATGGGCAAAACGCTTTGAGAGTCAGCGGGCCCGCATTCATGCACTGGGCTTTGATGAATGCTTCACCCGCATGTGGCGCTTTTATCTTGCCTATTGTGAAGCGGGATTTGCCCAGGGCGACATCAATGTCATGCAGTACACCCTCCGTCACGCCTAATGGCCCTCCAGAATAAGACGCTCAAGGCCAGCCGACGCATGATCGTAGGCCTGGCCGCGGCCATGATCACGGTCCTGGCCGGCCTTGGGGCGGCCAAAGCGAATCTTGATGATCTGCAGCTGCAGGGCATGGGCACGCTCAGGTGGATGGGCCTGAAGATTTATGAGGCAAGGCTTTTTGCATCGACGCGGCCCAACCCGAACCAGCTGACACAGCTTCCCTTTGCGCTAGAGCTCACCTATGCACGGGATTTCAATGGGTCAAGCATCGCCGATCGCAGCATTGATGAGATCAAAAAACTTGGCATTGGCTCTGCTGAACAGCACCAGGCCTGGCGCAGTCGGATGCAGGCCATCTTTCCCAATGTCCGATCAGGAGATCGGATCCGGGGCATCCATCGGCCCGGATCTGGAGCAAGCTTTATGCTCAACGATAGGTCGATTGGCAGCATCGATGACGCCGAATTCGCCAGAGCATTTTTTGCCATCTGGCTAGATCCAAAAACATCGGAGCCCTCACTCAGAAAAGAACTTCTGGGGCTGAATTCATCTCAGCGTCCCTGATGCCAGGCATCGGCCAGTCACTGCGATACGGCCTGCCGGGCTTTACGCTTGCATTCGCGGCCCTGCCGCTTTATCTGCTGACCCCTGCACTCTACGCGCAACAATTCGGATTAAGCCTGGGGCTAATCGGCGTGCTGTTGATGCTCACGCGGCTTACTGATGCGATTGCCGATCCGTTTATTGGCCGATGGATTGATCAAAGCACCCAGTCGTTGTGGCTGTGGATGGCCGGCGGACTGATCGTGATGGCAGCTGGCCTGGGACTGCTCACCCATCCGACCTTGGTGCTCGATGCCAATGAACAATCCGTGCTGAAGTTTTCATTATGGCTCGTCGGCTGCACACTGGTTGTTTCGCTTGCCAATAGCACTGCGACACTTGCCCACCAGAGCTGGGCGGTCGCCTGGACTGCCGAGATTGCAGGCCAGTCAAGGCTGATTGGTGCCCGCGAACTCTGCGGGCTGGTCGGCGTCATCAGCGCCGCCGCAATTGCGGCCCAGCAATCCGGCGGGCTGCTGGGCCTGGTGGCCGTCGTCAGTGCACTTGCTGCAATTGCTGCAAGCTTTGGACTGCGGCGAGTCGGCCACCGATCATCTCCGGCCGCTGCCCGGCCACAGGTGGCATGGTCCGCGCTGCTGCAACAGGCCAAGCTTCGTGAACTTCTGGGCACCATGGGCATTAACGCCCTGGCCAATGCAATTCCGCCAACGTTGATTTTATTTTTTCTTCAAGACTATCTTGGAGCAACCCCCAACCAGGCCAGTGGTCTGCTGGCCGCTTATTTTGTTGCCGCGGCTGTCGCGGTTCCCTTTTGGTCATGGGCTGCCCATCGCTTTCAGGCCAAGAGGGTTTGGATCATCGCCATGTCAATCGCGGTCGCAGCCTTTGGCTGGACGCTGACACTTGATCAAAGCGGCCTGATGGCGTTTGCAGCCATCTGCCTGATTACGGGAACAGTGCTGGGCGCTGAACTCGTCTGTCCACCCATTTTGCTGGGTCGCAGAATCGATCGCGAGGGCCATCGCGGCGCGCTGGAAGCCAGCTACTTTGGCCTCTGGAATCTTGTGATTAAACTTGCTTTGGCGCTGGCCGCAGGCCTGACGCTGCCGATTTTGTCGGGCCTAGACTATCGGCCTGGCATCAGCAGCCCTGACAATAATCTCAGCGCCCTGCAGTGGGCCTATGCAGGCATTCCGATTGCATTGAAATGTATTGCGATTGCAGCACTGTGGCGCTTTCATGATGAATCAACGCCACACCCGACCTTAAGGAGTCATGAATGAATCTTGCTCGTCTTCAGTCCTCTATGTTTCACTGGCGCACCGGCCTGTCACTGCTGCTCACCGGCCTTGTGCTGACGCTGATGACCGGCTGCGCCGGGCCAGACCCATCGCGCTATGCGGACCAGAAACCGGCCCTTGATCTAAAGGCCTATTTCAATGGCGAAATCAAAGGATGGGGCATGGTCCAGAATCGATTTGGCCAAGTGGATCGTCGATTCGTCGTCACGATCAAGGCCAGCTGGAATGGAGACGAGGGCATACTGGATGAATCCTTTGTCTGGTCGGATGGCGAGCTTCAGCGGCGCGTCTGGAAGTTAAAAGCGGTCGGCCCGAATCGTTACATCGGAACCGCTGAGGATGTAGAAGGCCAGGCCATTGGCGAGATCAGCGGTAACGCGCTGCGTTGGCGCTATACCCTGCGCGTTCCATTTCGTGGAAACACGATCCATTTAGATTTCGATGACTGGATGATTCTGATTGATGATCGGGTCATGCTGAATCGGGCGGTCTTTAGCAAGTGGGGCATTCGGATGGGCGAAGTCACGCTGTCGTTTAGCAAATAAATTTTGATTGCTCGGCATGTCTGCTAATCCCAAAATTACCGACTGGTCAGGCCGCATCGTCTGGGTGGTGGGTGCGTCCTCTGGCATTGGCAGGGCCTTGGCCGAGACACTTAGCGCTCAGGGTGCACGGGTCATTGCCAGTGCGCGTCGAAGCGAACCACTGCTCAGCCTTAAACCTGCCTCTGCCCGATGTCTAACCCTAGATGTGGGCCGCGCGGCGGATCTGCTGGCGGCCATCAAAACACTTCAAGAAGAGCATCTTCTGCCCGATGTCGTGTTCTGGGTCGCGGGCGTTTATCACCCGATGGCCTGTGAGGCGCTTGAACTCGATGGCGTTCGCGAAACCTTTGAGATCAACACACTGGCGGCTTATGTGGGCTTAAAGCACATGCTCCAGGCATGGGCCCAGACTCCTGGCCAGCCCCGCCACTGGAGTTGGGTCTCGAGCGTGGCGGGCTATCGCGGCCTGCCGCAGGCCGCGGCCTACGGCGCCAGTAAAGCTGCACTGACCTATCTTGCTGAAGTCAGCTACCTTGAATTACGGTCCAAAGCGATCGCCGTCTCGGTCGTGCAGCCAGGATTTGTCCAGACGCGGCTGACCGAAAAAAATGACTTCACCATGCCGGCCATCATCACGCCCGAGGCCGCTGCATCGGCAACACTCCGGGGCCTTGCTCGGGGCCAGTTTGAAATCCACTATCCCAGACGCTTTACCTTGTGGTTAAAGCTGCTGCGGCTACTGCCTTATCGGCTGTATTTCCGGCTCATGCGCAGCGCCCTGCCCAGCCCGCCATCACAGCGGAATTCGTGATGGATATCGCAGCCTTTATTGCCGCCGCCGAGGCACTGGACCAACACCACCTGGATCAGCTTTTAGCGTTTTATGCCGACGACTGTCGATTTACCGATCCCTTTCAGACCGTCAGTGGTAAATCTGCAATCCAGCAAATTTACGCAGAAATGTTCCTCCATCTTCATGAGCCAAAATTTCGCGATGTCCACCTGATGGGCGCCGCCACAAGCGCGCCGGCCGAGGCCGTCATCGGCTGGACATTTGAATTTGCGATCGGCCCAGATAAACCTCTGCAACGACTCCCGGGCTGCAGCCGGCTGCGTTTTAACGTCCACGGAAAGATCCAGGACCACACCGACTACTGGGATGGCTCCCGGCTCATGCAGGCATTTCCAGTCGTGGGGCCGGTGATTGGCTGGCTGCGGCGAAAAATCGCCCATTCCAGCAGCAGTTGACCTTACAATCAGGCGTCTTTTTTTGCCCACGCCCAACCACTATGCGTACACCCCAGGCCTCCGAGATGCTCTACCCGGAATTGTTTCGGGCATTTGAGCGTGTCCGCTGGGACTTGGAGCGGGACATTCGATGGGATGCATTCAATCCTGCGCTGCTCTCCGAGGAGCAGGCCCAGACCATTAAGATGAATGCCATTACCGAGTGGGCGGCCCTGCCGGCCACAGAGATGTTTCTTCGTGACAATCGGCACGACAGCGATTTCTCGGCCTTCATGTCCATCTGGTTTTATGAAGAGCAGAAGCACTCCTTGGTTTTAATGGAATATCTTCGGCGCTTTCGGCCCGACCTGCTGCCCTCGGAAGAAGAGCTTCATGCGGTGCGATTTGAGTTTGATCCTGCGCCAGCGCTGGAGACCCTGATGCTGCATTTCTGCGGCGAGATTCGCTTAAACCATTGGTACCGCTGTGCAGCCGAGTGGCATACCGAGCCCGTGATTCGCCAAATCTACGAGACGATCGCCAAAGATGAGGCCCGCCATGGTGGCGCCTACCTGCGCTATATGAAAAAAGCCTTGGTCACGACGGGCGATGCGGCGCGGAATGCTTTTGCAAAAATTGGAGTCCTGATGGCCAGTGCCCGCAGAACATCCCAGGCCTTGCATCCAACAAATCTGCATGTCAATCAGACACTGTTTCCCAACGATACCGTCCAGAGCCGAACACCGGAGCCCGGCTGGCTTGAGCGCTGGCTCGATCAGCAGATTCGCTTCGATGCCGTATGGGAAGGCAGGGTCGCTGAACGCATTCTGCATAACTTATCGCTGCTCTTTGATCAGACCTTCAGCTCGGTGCAAGAACTCAACCGTTATCGAAAATCATTGATGGCCTGAGCGCTGTGAATTCGGCACCCGAATTCGAATCGAAACTCACGCCGCCGCAGGACCTGAAAGCGCGAGTGGCCCATCTGCCACGGCCCATCGTATTCACAAATGGTGTCTTCGATCTGCTTCACCGCGGCCATGTCACTTACCTTGCGCAGGCACGGGCCCTGGGAAACGCGTTGATCGTGGCCTTAAATGATGACGCCTCCACTCGGCGTTTAAATAAAGCACCGGACCGGCCCATTCATAGCCTGGCGGATCGGGCGGCCGTCATTGCTGCACTTGAATCGGTGAGTCTTGTCACCTGGTTTTCCGATGACACGCCGTTAGCACTCATTGAGTCGATCAGCCCCGATGTGCTGGCCAAGGGCGGAGACTGGCCAATCGAACAGATTGTTGGCGGGCAGTGGGTCCGCGCCCGGGGAGGAAAGGTGATCTCAATCGCCTTTGACCATGAGCGCTCCACCACAGCAACACTGGAAAAAATTCGTAAGCCAGCAGGCTGAGCGCTCAAAGCTGCTGCGGTCCAGCCGAATCGCTGCCCCACAAGGCCAATAGGCCCAAAAATGCCAGATCCTGCCGCTCGGTGATGGGCGGCATCAGGGCCGCCCCCGCGAAGGCCTTCGCATACGCCAGCCAACGCCGTGCATCTCCACCATGCAGCCAGATTGCGGAGATCTTGTAGCGCTCGATGAGCTGCGCAATCAGAGCAGTCTGCGCAAGACCGAGGCCGTGCGCAATCGCCGACTCTGAATCCCGGGGAACCTGTGATGCATCCGTAATCTCTTGCGGCAGGCTGTAATCCAGCTGCTGTGTTCCGGCACGAAGGCTCTCCTGCATTAAGCGAATCCCTGGCAGAATCCAGCCGCCTTGAAACACAGTGCGCATTGCATCCTGCTGCAGCAAAAGATCAAATGTCGTTGCGGTGCCTGCGCTCACCACCATGTGAACCTCGCCCACCGCCATCACACCAAGGGCCGCCAGCCCTGCACCGCAGACCCATCGATCTGTGCCAAGCTGTGGCGCCTCGCGGTAGGCGCAGTCATAACAACGCAGACCGCCTAAAAGCGTGACACGAGGCTTGCTGGTCAAGGGTAGCGGCGCCTTTTTGCCCGCAAACTCGTGATAGGCGGCCGCGATCATTTCGCGAATTTCTGCTGGCCCAACTGAGATCCACGACATGCCGATTACCGATGGCGAAGCCAAACCAAGTTTTTCGCTCTGTTCTCGCCAGGCGCGCACCAAGTACGCAACACTCGCATCGGTATTGAGCGTGCGCAGAATGGGTCCCGTCTGCCAGCCGCTATCGTTTATTTCCCCCCCGGTGTTCAGCAAATTGGTGGCCGCGACCAGACGATGCTTAATCGCGGAATTGCCCGCATCCACCATCACAATGATTGATTCGCCCACGACTTACACTCCGTGATAAGGAGGCATCGCCGCCCGCAAGGAGAGCTCACCCACCTCAATTAATCGCACAACACCATTCATTTCCAGTCGCAATGCGCCAGAGTGGGCCACTCCCCGATTGCGGCCATCCGCAAGCGGCCCGCCGCTGAGGGGATGCACCACCACAACCTGTTGATCGGCATAGATGTCGCGTCGATGAAATTCATCCATCCACAGGCTCGCATCGTGAGGCTCAATTTGCTGGCATAAGCCCTCAACCGCTGCCGAAAGACTGGACACAAGTGCCTCAATCGCTGGCTCGTGCACGCCCAGTTCATCAAGCGCAATCACCGGACGATTAATATTCGGTGGGGACGGCCATGAGCAATTAAGCCCGATTCCCGCAATCAGCCACCATGCTCCCTGAATTTGATGCCTTGAGACCAGTACGCCGCCCAGCTTTCTGCCCCTTGCCATAATGTCATTCGGCCATTTCACACCCAAATCAGTCTTTTTGAGTTTAAAAAATTGCTCAAGCGTAAGCACAACAACGAGACTGAGCCGCAGCGGCCAAGCAGGATGTGATGCCGCTGGCACTACCGAAGAAGAGTCGGGCCAGGCCAGTGACAGCGCCAGCCCGCCCGGACTGTCCACCCACTGCCGGCCATGGCTGCCCATGCCCTGGGTCTGCGCCGTTGTCCAAAGCCCAAACGGCATCCGATCCCGGCCGGGGAGGCCGGCCAGCCGACGCAGCAGCTCCCGCTGAGTCGAATCGATAGTCGCAAGCCGTTCACAGGGCCACATTCTTGGCATCATAGCTGCATGTTTTGGCGTCTCCCATGCGCGTAGGACGCGCCACCTCGCTTTCGATCGCGGCCCTGCTCTATGCGGTCGGCCTGGCCTTGATCACGCTATCGCCCCTCACCGATTGGCACTTTGTTCCTGAAGCGCCCTGGCGGTTTCTCGACCAGCCGTGGCCAAAGTACTGGACCGGTTTTGATGTACTGGTGAACGTGTTGGCCTACATTCCACTTGGACTGCTGGCCAGCAGGGCCATTCTGTATCGCTTTCGCGATTCTGCCTGGGGCCCGCTCGCCTCCTTCATGATGTCGGGCCTCACCTGCATTCTCATTTCCATTTTGCTGGAGGGCCTGCAGACCTATCTTCCATCACGACGGCCATCCATTCTTGACGTCGTCTCTAATGCGACCGGCGCAATGATGGGCGCCTTTATCGCAAGTGCTTACGCGCAAAGCATCGCGAGGCTCCAGATCACTGAGACCAGGCCCATTGAGGTGGGTGGCCTTGCTCTTCTTGGCCTCTGGCTCATTGCCCAGGCGGCGCCCCAGCCCATCTGGCTCGCTCTGGGCGATATCGGGCTCACCGATGAGCTTCGACGGGCCGCCGCTTGGATTACTGGCACCTCAGCCGCAAGCCCCTCTGTCGCGCAGGAGGTCTTTGCCGCCCAGAGAACTCTTGCTGAGGCACTCTGCGTGGGCGCGGCCATCACCAGCTGCGCATTAATTCTGCATCTCACGATGCTCGAGTCATCGCGATGGTTCGTCCGGTATCGCCCGGAGTATTGGCCGAGAACGCTGCTGACGCTCGTACTGGTGACACTGGCAGTCCGCGCGGTATGGATCTGGCTGCTCTCTCCGGGGGCGCTATTCGGCTGGCTGACTGCGGGTGTCCAGGCCGGCGTCGTGCTCGCCCTATTGAGCGCTTATGGCCTGGCTGGCGCTCGGCTCAGCCATCAGCGTCTTGCGGCCGTCTGCGGCCTAGCGGTGACGCTGATGCTTGCAAATACCCTTCCCGAAAATGAATTTTTGACCAGTGGCATCTCTGATTGGTCCAAGGGGCGATGGCTCAATCTGCAGCTGCTGGCAAACCTCTCAGCGGTGGTGTGGCCTTTTCTTGCCCTGGGTTGGCTCAGGCTCGTCCTGTCTCGGCGCACTGTCAGGGCGCTCGAGCGGGCCTTCGGGGACCCGCCCCGTCCGGCAGTGCCCTCGGATCGGTCCATATAAAATCCGTTTATGTCGCACTACAAAAAACATGTTTTTTTCTGCATCAATCAGCGTGATAACGGCGCCGAGTGCTGTGGCCAATGTGGGGCCTCAGAGCTTCAAGCCTACGCAAAACAAAAAATAAAAAACCTGAAAAAAAATGGTCCTGGAAAAATCCGCATCAATCGGGCTGGCTGCCTCGATCGATGTGACGAAGGACCGGTGATGGTGATCTATCCGGAGGGCATCTGGTATCGCTACGTCGATCAACAAGATATTGATGAAATTATCGACAGCCATCTCCTTCATGATCGCCACGTTGAGCGGCTCAAGATTTGAACTCGGCGACCGAGCGATTTCTAATTCCTGGACCGGCCGGGAACATTGAGGCCGCACTGGATCGGCCGGCCCATGGGCAACCGATCAAGGGTCTGGCCGTAGTGGCCCACCCTCACCCGCTGTTCGGTGGAACGCTTGACAACAAAGTCGCCCAGACCATCGCCCGCGCATTTGTGAGTCAATCAATGATCGTGCTGCGTCCAAATTTTCGCGGTGTAGAAAGGAGTGCCGGGGCGCACGATCACGGCATGGGCGAGGTCGACGACCTCTGGGCCGCCTGGAAATGGTTAATCGATCAATTCCCGGAAGTCCGCGAAGAGCGCTGGATGGGTGGCTTTTCATTTGGAGCAGTTATGGCCACACACATTGCTGAGCAGTGGCCCACGCATTCGATCACGACCAACCAGCCCGCACTCGGCCGGGTAATTCTGGTTGGACTAGGAATTGCGCCTGATCGCAGGCCTGCTGCGGATTTGGGCCCAATAGCCCGCTTGATTCACGGCGAGCTTGACGAGGTGGTCGCGCTCAAAACCGTTCTTGATTGGGCAGCCCCACAGCGGCATCCTGTGCTTGTCATGCCAGCGGCTGGGCATTTTTTTCACGGCCAGCTGCCATTTTTAAAAGACTGTATCTTGCGATGCCTGCGGGACTAAATTCAATGGGTTCTCGAATCACTCCACTCATCGCGGCCACTCTTTTCATCACACTCGGCCTGTCGGCCTCTCCGAGCCATAGCGAGGCCTGGCCGACGGCACCGAAAATCGCTGCGCCAAGTTGGATGTTGATTGATGCCACCACAGGCCAGACCCTTGCATCTTCAAATCCCGAGAGCCGATTCAGCCCAGCATCGATGGCCAAGATGATGACGGCCTATCTCACGTTCACCGCCCTACGTGATCGTAAGATCCGGCTTGATCAAAACGTGGCCTCGCCCGCGGAGGCGGAAGTGCCGCAGGGGTCACGCATGTTTTTATTGCCCGGCAAAAATGTGATGGTCAGCGAACTGCTGCAGGGCATGATCACGCTCGGCGCACACGATGCAGCAATTGCGCTGGCAAAAGCCATTGCCAATACCGAGCCTGCCTTTGTGGAGTCGATGAATAAAACCGCACAGCGGCTTGGTATGGCCAATACGAAATTTGCCAACTCCACAGGCGTGCCACATCCTGAGAATTACAGCACCGTTGCCGATATGGTGCGCCTAGCCAATAGCCTGGTTCAGGAATTTCCTGAGCACTTGCGCGAATTCGGACGCCGCGAATTGACGTACAACAACATTCGACAAGTCAGTCGCAATCGATTGTTATGGCTGGACAACTCGGTGGATGGGCTGATGACCGGCCGCAGCGAAACCGAAGGTTTTGCCATTGCGGTGACTGCCCACCGGCCACAGCCGCTTGGCACGCGGGAGCGACTTCAGCGTCGCCTCATTGCGGTGATTGCCGGGGCAGCCTCCGAAGAGGTACGGGCCCAAGAGGGGCTGAAGCTGTTGAACTTTGGCTTTCAGCAATTCGATATCTTGCGTTTATTCAAAGCCGATGAGTCAAGCGAAATGATTCCCGTTTATAAAGGCACCATGGGGTCCGCCCGCCTGCACTTCCCGCGTGACGTTCTGGTCGCTGTCCCCCGGGGCAAAGCCGAATCCATTCGTACTCAGATGGAGCGGCCCACCGCGCTGTTGGCGCCGGTTGCCTTGGGCCAGTCCGTGGGTCGGCTTCGAATCTGGTACGGAAATACCGAGATTCATCAGGTGCCCATCAGCGCCGCGGAGTCAGTGAAACCAGCGGGCCTGCTGGGCCGAGCAATCGATGCAATGCGCCTGTGGTGGAGGGCGCTCTCAACGGGAGTTTGAAGACGATGATTGATGGAATTCATGGCAATCCTACGGTCTATCTAAATGGGAGTTGGCTGCCGCTGTCTGACGCAAAAGTCTCGGTGCTGGATCGAGGATTTATCTTCGGCGATGGAGTCTACGAGGTGCTGCCGGTCTACGGAGGAAAGCCATTTCGTTTTCAATCCCACCTCTCGAGACTGCTTCGCAGTCTGACCGCCATACGAATTCAGGCCCCGATGCCCGAGCATCAATGGGCGTCTCTCTTTACTGAGCTCATCACACGCGGCGAGGGAGAAGATCAGTTTATTTATCTGCAGGTCACCCGGGGCGTCGCGAAACGAGATCATGCCTTTCCTAGCCCCGAGGTCCAGCCAACCGTCTTTGCGATGTCCTCGCCATTTCAGCGGCCGGTCCAGGCCGTTCGCGATTCAGGCGTCGCTGCAGTCTCGCTGCCCGATGAGCGATGGCTTCACTGCGACATCAAATCAATCGCCTTGCTCGGCAATGTATTGGCCCGCCAGGCGGCGGTCGATCGGGGTGCAATTGAAGCGGTAATGTTTCGCGACGGGTTTCTCACCGAAGGATCCGCGAGCAACATCTGGATGGTCAAAGACGGTGCCCTACATGCGCCCCTAAAAAATCACTTAATCCTTGAAGGCATTCGATACGGATTGCTACAAGAACTCGCCGAACGATTACAAATTCCGGTGCAAATTCGTCGTATTCGACAGCAGGAGGTCGCCCAGGCGGATGAGCTTATGATGACCTCCGCCACGAAAGAGGTGCTGCCCATCGTTCGCCTCGATGATCAGCCCGTTGGCCATCCCCAGCATCGTGGCCAGCCTGGGCCTGTCTACAAAAAAATCAGGCTGGCTTACGATGCCCTTATCGATGAACTGCGACTGGCTCGGCCATGACTGCCCCCCAAGAGTCATTGATCCGCTATCCCTGCAGCTTTCCCATCAAAATTATGGGGCCCTGCATTGATGGCTTTGCTGAATCCATCTGCGAGGTCGTGCGGTCCCATGCACCTGATTTTGATCCTGCCCTGCTGGAGATGCGGCCAAGCCGCAACGGCAATTATCTCGGCCTCACCGTCACCATCAATGCGCAATCCCGCGAACAGCTTGATCGACTCTATCAGGCCCTGACCCATCATCCGATGGTCAAGGTTGTGCTTTAGGCTGCCAATGACTGCGCCGATGTTGCGCCGATGTTTTCGTGCGGCCGACTACGGCAGCATTCTGCAATCGATGCGGGATTTCACTGCGGCGCGCGATGAAACGACTGAAGATCAGCTCTGGCAGGTTGAACACACGGCGGTCTTCACACTCGGTCAGGCCGGCCAGCTCCATCATGTTTTAGATGCAGGAACCATTCCGGTTGTTCGGACCGAGCGTGGCGGCCAGGTGACCTTCCATGGGCCAGGCCAGGCCGTGATCTATCCCCTGATCGATTTACGCCGTCGTGGAATTTTTGTGCGGGAGTTGGTGAATCTTCTGGAGCAGGCCATGATTGATGCGCTGGCTGATTTTGGGATCGCAGATGCCCGCCGAAAAACCGGAGCGCCTGGCGTTTATGTTACCCATGACGATGGGCTCGCAAAAATCGGGGCAGTCGGGCTGAAGGTCTCGCGGGGCCGCTGCACGCACGGTATCGCACTAAATGTCGATATGGATCTGCAGCCCTTTCGCCGTATCAATCCCTGCGGCATGGCCGGACTTCAGACGATTGACATGGCTACAATGGGGGCCCGTGCCGACTGGCAATCCGTTGCCGATGTGCTGTGCAGTCGTATCGAGAAAACGCTACCTCAAATCCTGGTGATGCCATCGTGAGCACCTACGACCCAACAAAAAAACAAAAGGGCGCTGAAAAGACCTCCCGTATTCCGATTAAGGTCGTAGCGGCAGCACCCCTGCCCAAGCCGGATTGGATCCGCGTGAAAGCCGCCAGTGCCAGCACGCGCTTTTTAGAAATCAAAAATATCCTACGGGAGCACAATCTATACACCGTCTGCGAAGAAGCCTCCTGCCCCAATATCGGGGAATGTTTCGGCAAGGGCACCGCCACCTTCATGATCATGGGCGATAAATGCACACGCCGCTGCCCATTTTGCGATGTTGGCCATGGACGGCCGGATCCGCTTGATGTTCATGAGCCTAAAAATCTTGCCAAGACCATTGCTGCGCTAAAGCTTCGCTATGTCGTGATCACCAGCGTGGACCGCGATGATCTTCGCGATGGGGGTGCCCAGCATTTTGTGGAGTGCATTCAAGAGGTGCGCCAGCAGTCACCGCAGACCCAGATCGAGGTCCTCGTACCCGATTTTCGTGGCCGTCTTGAGCGGGCCCTTGAAATTCTTAAGGCGGCTCCCCCCAATGTCATGAATCATAATCTTGAGACTGTGCCGCGGCTATACAAAGAAGCGCGGCCAGGGTCTGACTATCAACATTCGCTGACGCTACTGAAGCAGTTTAAGCAAGAGGTGCCGGGCATTCCCACCAAGAGCGGCCTCATGGTGGGCCTGGGAGAGACCGACGAAGAGATTCTTGATGTCATGCGCGATATGCGGGCCCACGACATCGACATGCTCACCATCGGCCAATATCTCGCGCCCTCGGTAAGCCATCTGCCCGTTCGCCGCTATGTACATCCCGACACATTCAAGATGTTCGAGGACCAGGCCAAAGACATGGGTTTCACCCATGCGGCCGTCGGGGCCCTGGTGCGGTCGTCCTACCATGCCGACCAGCAGGCCCATCAGGCAGGATTTTTTCAGCCGGCTTAGCCCAGTTCGCGTGCAATGATTTTTCGAAGTTCAGAAAAATTAGGCTCGCCGACATAGCGCTTAATAATTTTTCCGTCTCGATCCACCAGAAATGTGGTGGGCGTTACCGCAACATCTCCATAGGCCTTGGCCCAGGCGCCATCCTGATCATGAATTACAAGAAAAGGGAGGCCCCGATCCCGAACAAAACTTGCAATGTAATCGGGCCGGTCATAACTCATGGCCACAGCGATGGTCTGATAGCCGCGGGCCTGAAATTCCTGATGTACCGCGGTGAGATCGGGCATCTCTTTGACACAGGTTACACAGCTTGTCGCCCAGAAATTCACGAGATAAGGCCTGCCCTTGAGGGCCTCAGGGCCCACGACCTCTCCCGCGATGGTCTTGCCACTGAGTGACGGGGCGGGCTGGGCCCGCAGCATCATGGCCGCACCGATCACGACTGCGAGCAGGATGAGTAACGCTGCCAGCAGCGGAAGCCGCGACTTTTTTGCTGACGTGGGCGGGAATGTTTGGGGATGTGTTTTCATGAGTGGCATTATAAAAACATGAGCATCATTGATCTCCACATTGAGGGCATGACCTGCAGTGCCTGCTCGAGTCGTATCGAGCGCGTGCTGTCCCGACTTCCGGGCGTCACTGCCGAGGTTAGTCTGCTTGAGCATCGGGCCCGCATCACTGGCCTATCGCTTGACGATGCGATCGCCGCAGTCCGCAGGGCAGGCTACGATGCGCGGCCATTGGGCCCGAGTCTCTCCCGCCAGAAACCGTCCACCGGGCAGCATCCAGCAGACCAGGATCATGCCCTACGAGGGATTGAGGCGTTTCGCCTGATATTTTCGCAAGTCGCCTTGGCCATCATGCTCATTGAGATGGCCGGCATGCTCAGCGGCCATCACGGCTGGGTGCCAGCACCAGTGCAGTTTGCATTGGCACTGGTGATGCAGACTATTGTGGCGTGGCCGTTTTATCAGAGTGCGTTGCGGGCAGCCCGCGGGGGCAGCGCAAATATGGAAACCCTGATCAGCATTGGCTCGCTGGCTGCTTTTTTCGGATCGGTTTCAGTAATGGTGGGTGGACTGACGCAAGAACAGGGCCATGGGGCCCTGTATTTTGAGACCTCTGTCATTGTGATTGCGATGGTGCGAATCGGCAAAACACTTGAACAGCGTGCCCGAGGCCAGGCCCTGTCGGCCATTGAAAAACTCACCCGCCTCGATCCAGCTGAAATTGCAGTTCGAGAACCCGAGACTGGCCAGTGGGTCCAGCTGCCGCCTGAGGCAATCCGCCAGGGCCGCCAGATTCGGCTGCTGCCCAACCAGGCCATCAGCCTTGATGCGGTCATCACTGAAGGCGATACCGAGATTGATGAGAGCAGCATGACCGGTGAGAGCATGCCAGTGGTCAAGCATGTCGGCGACACCATTTACGCCGGCTGCACCAACCTCAGCGGCACCATCACGGCAACCGTCAGCTGCGATTTTTCACAATCTCGTCGGGCACAACTCGGGGAAAAAATGCTCTCTGCTTTGGCCTCACGCGCTCCAATTGGTGCGCTGGCAGACCGCATTGCTGGAGTCTTTGTGCCGACGGTACTCATCTTGGCCGGCCTCACTTTTCTAGGCCATTTATTTTTCGATCAGCCCACCTCAGCGGCCATCAGCAGCGCAATTGCGGTCCTGGTCGTCGCCTGCCCCTGCGCACTGGGACTGGCCACGCCCGCCGCTATCGCCGCCGGCCTCGCCAGGGCAGCGCAGATGGGATGGTTTTTTCAAAATGCGCGGGCCCTGCAGCAGGCCTCTCGAATACATCGCGTCGTATTTGATAAAACCGGAACACTTACTTCGGGCCGGCCCTTTTTGATTGGCTTTGCAGACTCGGAATCAGAGGCCCGCCTGGCCGAGGACTCACAAGAAAAGCCTTGGCCGGATTGGCTTGCGGCAGCCTGCGCGGCCGAACAGGGTGTTGAACATCCGCTTGCCGGCAGCCTGCTGTCATATGCGGCCGGCCGGCCCATGCCGAGCTGCAGCGATGTGCACTACGTTGCGGGAGGCGGCGTCCGCGCCCGCATTGAGAGTGGGCCGTTTGCGGGGAAGTCGATTCGGGTTGGAAGTGCCACATGGATTTCACCGTCCACACCACCGCAATCGGTCCTGGGCCGCTATGCCGATGTCAGTGCGGTTGATGTCGCGATTGATGGCCAGTGGAGTGGCCGGGTCTGGATCAGCGATCGGCCCCGACACGACGCTGCAGATGGACTTGCCGGCCTAAAGAAAATGGGAATTCAGGTGTCGATCATGAGCGGTGATCGCGAGGCGGCCGTACAGCGCATCGCCGAGAGTCTTGGCGGAATTGAGTTCCTTGCCCAGCTGGGGCCGGAAGAGAAAGCTGCCCGGCTCGATGCCTGGCGACAATCGGGCGATGGCGTGGCCATGGTTGGCGATGGGCTTAATGATGCATCGGCCATGGCCCATGCTGATCTGGGAATTGCCATGGCATCCGGCGCAACACTCACTGTAAAAAGCGCCGATTTAGCGCTCTCAACTGCAGCACCAATTCGTGACTGTGCTGCAAGCCTTGCGCTTGCAAAAGATGTGCTGCGCAGGGTGAAAGAAAATCTCGCGTTTGCTTTTGTTTTTAATATCGCTGCCATTCCAATGGCAGCCCTCGGCATGCTCTCTCCTGTGATCGCAGGCAGCGCGATGGCGCTGAGCTCGGCGGCCGTGATTGGCAATGCAGTCCGGCTGCTGCGATGGAAAAGGCCGGCTTTTAGTTCTTGATCTGGAGCGGGAGTTGCGAATGACTGAATTTCGAATTGATGGAATGACCTGTAGTGGCTGCGAACAGTCGGTAAAAAAAATAATTCTCGGCGTTGATGGTGTCGATCAGGCTGATGTGGCTCGATCCGAGAGCGGCGCCCGGGTCATCTGGCGGCCCACGCTTTCCGTCGATCAGCGTGAGGCCGCAGCCCGTCAGATTTGTGATTCGGTCAGTGCTGCTGGATTTGACTGCGCGATTCGCTAACGAATCGGTGTCACCACCGCACCGGTTTCAGCCGCCGGCGCCGCTGGGCTGCTCGCCGCGGGAGTTGCGGGCGAGGCCGACAGTGGCCGTGCCGAAGGCGGCGGAGCAGAAACGGGGGCCGCATTTCCAGCGCCGCCGGTCTGCAGCTGAATTCTTGCCAGCTCCTCCTCGGAAATGACTTCGAACGCACGAATCACTCGGCGGACGCCAGTCACACGCGAGGCAATATCAGTGGCCCGCTTTGCCTCGCGTTCTGTCACAACCCCCATCAGGTAGACAGTGCTGGCATCGGTATAGACCTTGATTACATTTGCCTGAACATCTTTGGCCTCAAGCAATGAGGCCTTCACGCGAGCGGTGAGCACTGTGTCCACACCAAAGGCGCGTACCGAGGGTGCAGGCCCGATGGCCACCTCATTGATCACCGACCGGACATTGTCGATGGACTGCACAAGCTTTGCGGCCTCAGTGCGGGCCTGCTCATTCGGAACATAGCCCGATAACAACGCAATACGATTAAAGCTCGTGACTGTTAAAGAAATCTGCTCGGATTTAAATTGCTCACGAAACCGATTGAATGCTTTAAGTTCGATGGCCTGATCTTCGGCCTGGGCGCCGGTCGTGCGACGATCCGCAATCGATAAGGCACCCGCCACCATGCCCGTTGCAACCACCGGAAAGCAGCCCGTTAAGAGCATCGTGCTCGATCCCAGGGCTGCGGCCATAAAGGCGGTCCGAACAATGATTGAAGCAGGAAGTTTTAGGCCCATATGATCTCCTCAGAACATCGGCCTTGATTATAGGGGGCCCGAAACTCCAAATGCACCCTTAATCCACCCAACTGCCTCGCCATCAAGGGCCACCACATCAAAACGACTGGCTGGCTCGGCGCCGCGAAACTGCTGCCGCATCCAACAGGCGGCGGCACGAATCAATCGCTGCTGTTTGGCAGACGTAATCGATGATGCCGCACCCCCGTAGCGCGAGGGGCTTCGAAATCGCACCTCAATAAACACGATCGTCTCGTGGTCCTGCATGACGAGATCGAGCTCACCGACACGAAACCGTACATTGCGGGCCAAAAGTTTTAACCCGCCCTCTAGCAGCAGATCAAGGGCCCGCTGCTCGGCCGCCCGGCCACGACGCTGCCGTTCGCCGGATGGCAATTGTGGGCGAGAATGCAGGGATGCAGCGATCTTCATTTCCGCCGGGATTGTATGTAGCGGCTACGCCAATCGGCCATCTGTCTGATATCTCTGAGCGGGTCCGCCAGGCCCTCACGGAGTGCGACCTGCTGTACGCGGAAGATACCCGCCGGGCCCAGGCGCTACTGACTGCCCTCGGCCTGCATCGGCCAAAATCAAGTATTCGCGCACTGCATGGCCACAATGAAAAGGCCGAAATGCATGCGGTGATAAGAGAGCTTGGTGCGCAGAAGTCCATTGTCTTGATTTCTGATGCCGGAACACCGGCCATCTCCGACCCCGGCAGCTTTCTCGTTCGGGCTGCATGGGAATCGGGCCTGCGCGTGGTCGCACTGCCCGGCCCAAGTGCAGTCATTAGCGCTTTAAGCATTTCTGGCTTTGTCCGCTGGCCGATGAGCTTCTGGGGGTTCGCGCCAACCAAGGCAGGCGCCCGCCGCAGTTGGCTATCGCAGATCCTCGAGGCACGTGGAATTGCAGTGATATTCGAAGCACCCCACCGGGCAGCGGCTTGTCTTGCCGATTGCGCGGAGGTCTTTGGGCCTGAGACCCTGATGCTGCATGCCCGCGAGATGACCAAGCAGTTCGAGACCCTGTTGCGCGGAACAATTACTGAGGTGGCAGCAGCACTCGATACGCTACAGCAGCAAGATCCCGGCGCATCGAAAGGCGAGCTGGTATGGGTTTTTGATCTGGGTGATCAGCCGCTTAAAAATCCAGGCGAAGCGCCGCTACATGAGTGGGCAAAAATACTTTGTGCCGAAATGACACCTGCCCGGGCAGCCAAGTGCCTAATGAAGCTTGCCCATGTCTCGCGCGAGGCAGCATATCAAGCCGTGCTTGACGCACAAAAAACTTAACGCTTGGTCTTTCGCTCCTGGGCAATCAGGAAATCAACGATTTGCAGCGCACGTGTATGGCTGCCACCGACCATTGCGGGCGACGTGACATATCGGCCATTAATGCCGAAGGTCGGCACCCCCTCGACCCGATAGCCAGCGACCAGGGCATTGGCACGCTTTTGTTGGGTCTGCACGCCGAACGAATTCCATGCAGCCTCAAACTTCTGCAGATCCAGCCCCTGACGCTTTGCCCAGTCAAGGGCCTCGGGCAGGCCTGTTAGTGGGTTATTCCGCTGATGAATCTCTTCAAAGACTTTCGCCGTAAGGGCCTCAGCACGGCCAAGGGCCTCCAGGGTGTAGAAAATCTTTTGATGGGTATCGCCGCGAAATGCGACATGAATCCGTTTAAAAGCCACATCCGGGCCGAGGGCGGGCTTCCAGCGGGCCAGATGCGGCTCCAGGTGATAACAGTGCGGACATGCATACCAAAAAAATTCGAGGACTTCGATTTTTCCTGGGCTTGATGTCGGCACTGCTTCGCGCAAGACCCGATAGTCGATGCCCTCGTCGGGGGCTGCTGCCTGAGCAAATGCCCGCGGCAGGCCCGCCGCAACATAGGCAGAGGCAAATGCAGCTGCCCGAGTAAATGTTCTTCGATTCATCATCTTTTTTCCTAACGCATATTGACGCGGATCACAGTAGAGTCGATCCCGTTTTCCTGCACCCGCACCCGCGCTTTATTGAGGTCCTCAAGCGAACCGTAAGGGCCAAGCCGAACCCGATGCAGGGTCTGGCCGTCTTTTTCAGTGTTGCTCACGCGGGCCTCAAATCCAAGAATTGCCATCCGTGCCCGCATCTGCTCAGCGTCTTCGATTGCCCGAAAGGCGCCCACCTGAATCAAATAAGCCAAGCCCGTGGGCGAGACTGCTTTTGTTTCAATGCCCGCCTCAGCAGCCGATTCCACTTCGCCGGAGTCTTTCGCATTCAGACCCTTGTTCGGGTCAATCGGTTCCTCAGACTCGGCACGCTGGGCGGCGGCCTTCGCCTTATCGGCGCCGCGGGTGCCCACGCGATCCACAAACGGCAGTGGTGACTGGGTGATGTAAAGCGCAATCAGCGCAGCCGCAACCAGACCGGTTGCCAGCCCGGTCATAAACGGGCTGAGGCGAAATCCGCTTTGCTTAGGCTGTCGTAATCTTGAATTCGGGACTGCACTTGGACGCATGGAAAAAGACTCTACCACTACATCCTTGTGGGTGCTGACACGCCGAGAAGGCCCAATCCAAGCCGCAGCACTTGCCCAGTCGCCGCCACCAATAAGAGCCTGGCCTCACGCAACGCCCGATCATCCACCAGCACCCGTTCGCTGTTGTAAAAGCCGTGAAAATCTCCAGCCAAGTCACGCAGATAAAACGCCATCAAGTGTGGGGAGAGCTCCTGAGCGCAGTAACGAATCACGTCAGGAAATTCTGACAATCGATTCAGTAGGCCCTGCTCTTTGGGCGCATGAAGCCAGCCTAAGATCGCTTGGGCCTGATCGTCGGCCTGCTGAAGAATACTGCTGAAAACCTGATCGACATCGGTCTGGGCCTGCTGAAGCACACTGCAGCATCGGGCATGCGCATACTGGACGTAATACACCGGATTGTCTTCCGAGCGCGAAAGCGCAAGATCAACGTCGAAAACGAATTCACTATCCGCTTTTCTCGAGACCAGAAAAAATCGCACCGCATCCCGTCCGCGCTGCTCATCGACTGCGATCGGCTGATCAAGTGGGTTATCAACCTCACCGGACCATGTAATTAAATCCCGCAACGTCACATAACTGCCGGCGCGTTTTGAGATCTTGACCTCCTGGCCGCCCCGCATGACGGTCACCATCTTGTGCAATACATAATCCGGGAAGCCCTGGGCGATACCCATTCCAAGGGCCTGCAATCCAGCCCGCACGCGGGCGATTGTGCCGTGATGATCAGAGCCCTGAATATTGATTGCGCGAGAAAATCTCCGTTCCCATTTGGTGACGTGATAAGCAACATCGGGAACAAAATAGGTATAGCTTCCATCGGATTTGCGCATCACCCGATCTTTGTCATCGCCAAACGATGTCGATCGCAGCCAGAGGGCGCCCTCGTGCGTATAGGTCTGGCCGCTGGCCACCAAGGCAGATACCACCGCATCCACACGACCGTCGGCATACAGCGATGACTCCAGGTAGTAACGATCAAAGGCAACACCAAAGGCCCGCAGATCCAAATCCTGCTCATGCCGAAGATAAGTCACCGCAAATCGGCGGATCGCATCAAGCTGCTCGAGGTCACCCGACGAGGTGGCAGGCGCGCCATCAAAAGCTGAGACTGTCTTTTTTTGGCAATAGGCCTGCGCAATCTCATCGATGTAAGCGCCGCGATAGCCGTCTGCAGGAAAGGCCGGATCATCATGTGCGATGCCGCGCGCACGGGCCTGAACCGAAATGGCCAGATTATGAATTTGGGCGCCCGCATCGTTGTAATAAAACTCGCGCGAGACCCGACAGCCGCTGGCGGTGAGCATGCAGGCCAGCGAATCCC
>Ga0194119_10001270_pt1 | contig 46453 bp, 40 predicted proteins | sample TA2MahC100mmetaG_FD_148620 | JGI IMG/M metagenome (GOLD analysis project Ga0194119, IMG submission 148620) | Freshwater microbial communities from Lake Tanganyika, Tanzania - TA2015018 Mahale Deep Cast 100m | ecosystem: Environmental > Aquatic > Freshwater > Lake | place: Tanzania: Lake... | reverse complement strand
AGTGTTGGCGTTGCTGACCGCGCAGACCTGTCAGGTTTCTGCAAACCTGACAGGTCTTGGAGCAGGCACGCGGCGATTCAATCTTGACGGGGAATTAGCCGCGCTCGCCACCGCGTGGGGATTTGCGTTCATGCCGATGGTGTGGGAGCAAGCGATCATCGCGGAGGTGTACGCGCCGTTCGCGTTGATGGTCGCGCTCGTGCTGTGGCTCGCGTCGCGAGTGGCATCGTCGCGCGGCGCGTTCGCGCTTGGGTTGGCGTGGGGGTTCGCGCTCGGATTTCATTTGACCGCGCTGTTCCTGTTTCCGCTCGTGTGGTGGAGTGTGCGACGCAAGCACGCGCTGCTCCTCGCATGCGTCGCGGGCGCGTTGTTGGCAAGCGCGCAATGGTTCTATCCCGTTTGGCGCGCAGGACGCGGCGCGATCACGTGGGGCGATCCGACGACGTTGCAAGGGTGGTGGTGGTTGGTGAGTGGCGCGTTGTATCGCGAGTACGTGTTCGCCGCGCCGTTCGACGTGTGGCTGGGGCGGATTGCGTTTCTGGTGAACGCGCTGCTGTTCGGCTTGGGACCGCTTTTGAGCGCGTGCGCGCTGATCGGTTGGCGCGAGATCGCGCACGTCGAGCGCGGCAAGGTAATCGCCTACGGCGCGACGATGTTGGCATACGTTGTGTTTGCCATCGGCTACGACAGCGCGGATTCGATCAGTTTAGCGATTCCTGCCGTGATGATTTTTTGTGTAGGGATCGGCGCGGGCGTTGTGGCGCTACTCGACGCGTTGCGCGCGCGGTTTGGGAATCGCGTTGTGATGGCTGGATGGATCGGCTTGCTCATTCAAGTAACGTTCGTGCTGGCGCTGAACTGGCGCGCGGTGTCGCTGGTGGATGATCGCGCGGCGATGCAATTCGGCGAGCGCGTGTTGAGCCAGCTGCCGCCCGCGTCAGTTGTGGTTACACAAGACGACCGCGCGACGTTCGCGTTGTGGTATTTTCGCTATGTGCTAGGGCAGCGCGCGGATGCGCTAATCGTTGATTACGATTTGCTCGCGTTCGAGTGGTATCGAGCGCAAGTCGGAATAACGCCCGCGCAGCTGGAGCGAGCGTCCGCGTGTTGGATCGAGAATTGCTGCGTGGATGAGCGCGTGCGGTGTGCGACGCGCGAGTAGTTGCGCGTTTGGGTTTTCGGCATATAATCAGTTCAATGGGTTCGTGTGAAGGGAAGGAAGGTGCGTGATGAATCCGCGTGTAATCGTGTTCGGCGCGATTGGTGTGCTTGGTTTGACGATCTTGATCTGGGCGAATCAGCCCGCGCGTGCGGAGCGCGTGAGCGCGCCCAGCGTGTCGGCGGCGGTTGCCGCGCCGCGTGATCAGACGCAACTGTTTTTGCCGTTGGTAATGAAGAACTATGTCGCGCCTGCGCCGCTGTGGCGGTTTGGGGTTGCCAAAGCGCGGCGTACGTTTACCGATTATGATTACAACGATATGGTGTCTATGCGGTTTGGTTGGTATACCGATTTTTTCGCGAATGCCAATGCGCCCCAACCTTACGGAATTGAGTACTCGCCAGTAATACGGGTCAAGCAGTGGAAACTCGAAGGCGGAAGTACGTGGACACAATGTTGCGTCACTTGTCCCTATGTTACACCATATACCTATACGGTCTCTCCAAGCACGAGCGAGATTCAAGCGATAGCGACGAGTCGCCCAGGAATGACATGGGTCATCGGCAACGAGATCGAGCGGATTGACCTTGGTAGTGGATATTGTTCGCGGCAAGATGAAATTTTGCCTGAACTGTACGCACAAGCGTACCACGATGTATATTACACAATCAAAAACGCGGATTCGACCGCGGAAGTGGCAATCGGCGGAATGATTCAGTTCACTGATTTGCGGCGGCAGTACCTTGAGCGCGTGTGGGCAGAGTATGCGCGATTGTACAGCGAGACGATGCCAGTTGATGTGTGGAATATTCACACCTACGTTCTGCAAGAAAAGCGCGGCGAGTGGGGCGCGGATATTCCAGCGGGGTTTACGCAAGACACTGGCGCGCTTTACACTGTGTTGGATAACAAGGATTTTGCCAAAGCATGGCAGTTGGTTGTGGCGATGCGAACGTGGCTGAATCAAAACGGACAGCGCAACAAGCCGCTCATTACGAACGAGTACGGCGTGAATATGCCCGCGTGGATCGAATGTCCAACTTACCCCAATACGACCGGCTGCCCGTTCACACCTGAACAAGTGCGCGATAGTTTTCTGTATCCATCGTTCAACTATTTTCTAAACCAGACTGATGCGAGCATCGGTTATCCGACAGATGGCAATCGGTTGATGCAACGTTGGAACTGGTGGAGTCTGGATTACGATGATGGCAAATGTGAGGATGGCGCGTTCTGGGAGTGGTACAATGGCTCGCTGTTCTATTCGGGCTTGGGACCCTCCGGCGCGAAAACTTGTACGTATCCCGCGCAAGGGATTTCTGCACTGGGCACGTTCTGGAAACAGTACGTCCAAGCCCTGCCGAGTGGTTCGACGCGACCGTACGCGCCCGCCCAACTTCCCGCTTCGCCAAAGCGGCAAACGATTTCGACCGCATTGCCGGTGTATCAACCGGTGCCAGCCAGTTGCCCCGCCGAGCGGCGCGTGCGTTTGGAGTTTTACGCGCCCGCGCAATCGGGCTTGTCAATCGAGGGACTCAAAGGCGTGCCGCGCAATCGTCAAGCATTTGTTTCGCCCAAGACGCGTGAGATGACGATTTGTTTGCCTGCCAAGTGACGCGCTATTTGTAGTAGGCGGGGACGAGGACGAACAAGAGCGCATACAGGTTGAAGGCGAGCATAAAGCCGAGCGCGGCAATCGTCACGATCTTCTTACCGCGCGCGGAGAGGACTTGCCACCAGCCCCAAAAGCCAAACACCGCCCAGGCAACAATCACCGGGAACAAGAATCGTCCTTGCGGTTGGAACTGTGAAAGGTTGAAACGATATACTCCGGTTACCGCAAGGAATATTCCGACACTCAGCAGCGCGATGATTTTGAGGATCGTCGTCTCTGGCTGTTTGCGTTGACGCCACACTTGGGTGAGCGAGATCATCGCGCCGATGATCCAGCCGCCGAGCGCAACACGACTCCAGGTTGCCGGAACCGCGATGTTAGCCCAGCCAAAGCGCGCGAAGAAAAAATCAACGAAAAGCGGTTGGAAGATTTTTGTCACGTAATCCCAGGTTAGCGCGTTGGGTTTTACTTGTAGCATCGAATCGAATGTGTAGGTGAGCGCAACGCGCGCCTCGTTAAAAGTCAAATAGTACGTCGCGACAAGAACGAGCGCTGGCAATACCATCAATGTCGCGGGTTTGAGCCAGACGCGCGACGCGCGCGGATTTGTGAGCATAGCGGCAAGCAAAGCCACTGGAACGATGTAAACAAAAGTGTACTTACTGAGCAACCCAAGTCCCAGCAAAACACCGATGCCCAGCGCGAGTTTGTTGATCCGCGCGGGCGACGTTTGCATCAAGATTGCCAGCAGAAAGACGAGCGCAGCGATGGCGTTCGTCAAAGTATCACTTCGCGCGTTCGCGTTGACGAACGTAAATTGGGGGAGAAACGCCACCCATCCCGCCGCGACGATCCCCAGCCAGCCCTCGTTTTTGTCACAGATGCATCCAATTCGGTACGTCGCGTAGATGACCACGAGACCGAGCAGCGACAGGTAAATTCTGATCACCAACAACCCCCAGCCATTTTTCCAAACCTCAAATACCTTGAGACTAGGATGGGTGAAAAGATTGGGATGAGTAGACGCGTCAGAGCAGAATTGCGGATTGAGCGGCGGAATCCAGCGCGGCAAACTGCCGGGCGCGAGTATATCCAATGTTTTGTAAATCACTGCGGCGGGCAGATACCCCAGCGCGGGTTGAAACCATTCATAATTTGAAGAAAGGTAAGGATAGTCGCGACAAAAACTGTCTCTCTGGCGCACAGCAGGTTCAAGCGGCGGACGCGCGCGTTCCGCTAATTGCATTACGTAAAGATAATGCGCCGGTTCGTCGGGCGCTTCCCACGGCGGCACCAGAATCGCATACGCGAACGCCAGCGCGAGGTAAATCGCGCAAATCAAAATGAAAACCCATTGACGATACTTGTCTGCCCCGAAACGCATACCGCGATTATATCACGACTTGGTTTTGCCTCCCAATTATGAAACTCGTCATCCAAATCCCCTGCTACAACGAAGCCGAAACACTTCCAGCGACACTACGCGATTTGCCGCGCCAATTGCCCGGCATTGACGTGACCGAGTGGCTGGTGATTGACGATGGGAGTCAGGATCAGACCGCGCAGGTCGCGCGCGCAAACGGCGTGGATTACGTGCATCGCTTCACCCAGCATCAAGGACTGGCGCGCGCGTTTACCACCGGACTGGAAATCGCGCTGCGCGTTGGCGCGGACATCGTCGTCAACACCGACGCGGACAATCAGTACGACGCGCGCGATTTGCCCGCGCTCGTCGCGCCGATTCTGGAACAGCGCGCCGACATTGTGATCGGCGATCGCGGCGTGGCGACGCTGCAACATTTTTCACCGACGAAGCGCGTCTTGCAACGCTTGGGCAGTTGGGTGGTGCAGCGCGCGTCCGGGTTGCGCGTGCCGGATGCGACGAGCGGCTATCGCGCGTTCACGCGCGAAGCCGCGCTGCGAATGATCGTACTGAGCGAGTACTCGTACACGTTGGAAACGCTGATTCAAGCCGGCGCGCGTAATCTCAAGGTGGTCTACGTGCCAGTGCGGACGCGCCCACCTTTGCGCGAGTCGCGTTTGATTCACAATGTCCCCGATTATCTATGGCAGTCCGCGCAAACCATCGTCCGCGCGTACGCGATGTTTCAACCCTTGCGCGTTTTTTGGATCATCGGCGCGGCGTTGATCTTGATCGGTTTGGCGCCGGCGCTGCGATTCTTTTACTTTTTTCTTCTTGGCAGCGGCACGGGACACATTCAATCACTCATCTTCGCCGCGATTTTTTTGATCGTTGGATTCCAGGTTTTGCTCATCGGCTTGCTGGCTGACCTGATCGGATTCAATCGAAAAATCCTAGAAGAGATTTTGTATCGGTTGCGCAAATTGGAAACTGCTGCGACCGATGACCGACGACCGACGACCGAGGATTGATGCGAATCCGACGATTGTTTCTTGTTGCGTTGTTGCCTGCGCTGATCGCGTGCGCGCCGATGGTGAAGGATGGGCAACCGCTTACCGCCAAGACGGAGTTCGTTGTGCGCGCGGGGCAAACGATTGGGCAGACGTTCACCGCGCGCGATCGCGGCTTGAACGGCGTTGAGATTTTTCTCGCGCCCGATGCGTCTGGCGCGGGCGAGATTCGTTTGCATCTGCGCGCGAGTCCGCAAGCGCAAACCGATCTGGCGACGAGTACGCTGGCGCAAGTGGTGCGCGCGCCCGGCTGGTATCGTTTTGCGTTTGCGCCGCAAACCGATTCGCGCGGACGCGATTACTATATGCAGTTGGAAATGTATGGTGAGGGCGCGTCGCGCGTGGGCAGCGCGCTGGGCGAATCGTATCTTGATGGCGCGCTGTACGAGAACGGTGTGCCGCGCGACGCGCAGTTAGCGTTTCGAATGGCGTACGATCCAATCGAGGTGGCAATTGGTTTGGCGGCGATGCTAGTCACGTGGTTGCAAGTGATCGTCGTCGCGATTCTGCTGTTCGTGTTGCCGGGCTGGGCGCTGCTCGCGTGGTTCTTGCCGGGTTGGCGCGCGCTCGCGTGGGGCGAGCGATTGGGGCTGGCGAGCGGGTTGAGCATCGCGCTGTATCCGTTGCTGATTTTGTGGACCGCTGTTTTCGATTTGCATTTGGGCGCGCTGTACGCGTGGGCGCCGAGTATTGTCGCGATTGGCGCGTTGGTGTGGCGGCTGAAGAAAATTAACAATTGGCAACTAACAATTAACAATTGTCAATTGTCAATTGAGAATTTTGCGTTTGCGTTCGTCGTTGCGCTGATCATCTTCACGCGCTTCTGGGCGATTCGTTCGCTCGACGTGCCGATGTGGGGCGATTCGTACCATCATACGATGATCACGCAGTTGCTTGTAGACAACGGCGGTTTGTTCGATGCGTGGTTGCCGTATGCCGAGTTGCAAACATTTACGTATCACTTTGGATTTCACTCGGCAGTCGCCGCGTTTCACTGGGTGACTGGCGCAAGTATGCCGCGCGCAGTGTTGTGGGTTGGACAGATTTTGAATATACTTGCGGTGTTGGCCCTCTACCCATTAGCCGTGCGCGTGGGTGGGAATCGGTGGGCGGGCATCGCCGCGCTTTTGATCGCCGGTCTGCTCGCGCCGATGCCGATGTTTTACATCAACTGGGGACGTTACACCCAATTGGCTGGGCAAGTGATTCTGCCTGCCGCGATTTTGCTCGCGTGGATGGTGTTGGAGGCGCGTGCGCGCGACAAGTGGATGCTCGCGCTTGCGTGGCTCGCGTGGGGCGGCTTGGCACTGACGCATTATCGCGTCTTGATCTTTGGCATCTTTTTCTTCCCGGCATATTTCTTATTCCAAGTGCGACGCGAACAGATCGTTGCTGCGGTGAGCAAGATTTCTTGGATGGGCGTCGGCGGTGGAGTTTTGTTTTTACCTTGGTTCATTCATACTTTTGCTGGAAAGATCACCGCGAACTTTACGCGACAATTGACTACGTCGGCTGACGCGGTCTCGGCGTGGACGCAGCAGTACAACTCGATTGGCGATCTGGCGAATTATCTTCCGATGGGAGTGTGGCTCGCGCTTGTGCTTGCCCTTGCTTGGGGTTTGTGGCGGCGCGAGAAAGCGGTGGCGATTTTTGCTTTGTGGTGGTTCTTCGTTTTGCTCGCGGCGAATCCGCGTTGGTTACACTTGCCAGGTGAAGGGGCGCTGAGCAACTTCGCGATATTCATCGCCGCGTACATTGTGGCAGGGGTAGTGCTGGGCGCGGTGGCGAGTGGGTTTCAGGTTTCAGGTTTCAGGTTTCAGGTTGCCTTGGTAGCGGTGTTGATCGCGCTAGGGCTGTGGGGAGCGCGTGAGCGCGCGGTGGAGGTACGTGCCGAGCCACATGCCTTGATGACGCGCGCGGATCTGCGCGCGGCGGAGTGGATCCAGAGCAACACGCCGCGCGACGCGCGATTCCTCGTCAATACGTTTTTCGCGTATGGCGATAGTGTGATCGTTGGATCGGATGGCGGGTGGTGGTTGCCGTTCTTGACGCGGCGGCAGACGAATTTGCCGCCGTTGAATTACGCGTCGGAAAATGGCGCGCGTCCGGATCATCTCCGGTGGATCAACGCGTTGCCGCGAATGATTCAGGAGAAGGGCATCGGTGACGCGAATGTGATGGCAGAGTTGCAAGCGCGTGGTATTCGGTACGTGTACATTGGGCAACGGCAAGGGCGCGTGAATTATGCCGGACCGCACGTGCTCAAACCGGCGGAGTTGACCGCCAATGCGCGCTTTCAGTTGGTGTATCAGCAGGATCGGGTGTGGGTGTTTGAGGTGATTTGCTCACTAGGCGAGAGGGCGGCAGGATATACCGAGTCACCGTATCTGCGGGTTTTTCCCCAGTCGTCCTTAATTGACGATTCTGGATGGCAGTAGAGTTGTGGAGGGGGAGTAGCCTGAGAGAGGGCGGTGAACTCCATTATGCGCATTTGTCATATCACGTCTAGTTATCCGCGTTTTGACCAAGAAGGGAATGCGCGTTTTGTACGAGCAATTGCTGAAGCTCAAACCACACTGGGGCACGAGGTACATGTCCTCGCCCCATACACGCCAGAGGTTCAAGCTTACTCGTCACCCGTGCAGCTCCATTGGGTTAGGTACATCCTTCCAGCCCGGCTGGGTGTGATGGGACATGCAGGGGCTTTGGAAAATGACAAGCATCTGCGTGGGAGCGTCCTCTGGCAAGCGCCGTTGTTTGCTGCGAGTCTGGCAATTAGGATGCAAATGGTGGTTCTCCAGAAAAGAATCGATCTGATTCATGCCCATTGGGCCATTCCATCAGGTTTCATGGCGAGTTGGATAGCGCGAGCGAACCGCAAGCCACTGTTTGTCAGTCTTCACGGGTCGGATATGTACTTGGCGCGTGAGAATGCTCTTTTTCGTGAAATGGCAAAGTGGGCTCTTCAAGGGGCGAACGGGATTACAGCCTGTAGTCAGCCCTTGGCCGAGACAGCAATTGGGATCGGTGCTTGTGCTGAACGACTCCATATCTTACCTTACGGGGCCGACTTGATGGAGTTGACACCGGAGATTTTTGCGAACAGATGGCGTATTCAACTTGGGCTACCAGTAGAGTCCTGCATCATTCTTGCAGTTGGTCGGTTGGTTGCAAAGAAGGGTTTTACACAACTTGTACGGGCTATGCCACTAGTGCTCAAACAAGTGCCGGGGGCGCGACTGATCATTCTAGGGGAAGGATTCGAGCGCGCCGCCTTGGAGCACCTAGGCGCAGAATTGCGCGTCCAAGACCGGGTATTCTTGCCGGGGGCAGTGTCTTGGACTCTTGTGGCAAAATACCTGGCGGCAGCCGATGTCTTGGTGATGCCATCTGTGCAAGATGAGAAAGGCAACTTGGATGGGTTGCCGAATGTAATTCTTGAGGCCATGGCAGCGGGCCGGCCGGTGATTGCTACGCGCATTGCTGGTATACCGCTAGCGGTGCAGGATAAGGTGACAGGTGTCCTTGTAGATGAAGCCGATCCAGAATTGCTGAGTGCCGCATTAATCAATTTACTTACATCGCCAGCAAAGCGGGAAGCCATGGGACGGGCAGCGCGCGCTCGAATCGAAACAGAATTAAACTGGATTCAGTTTGCGCGGCGTCTGGATCAGATCTACGACACCGATTGGGAGAAGCGGCGTGACGCGTGAAGTCGAACCTTCTGTATTACCAGAGACATACACGCGAGAATACTATGAAGCACATTGTCACGGACATCGCGAATTTCAAGATTCAGAAGGTCAAGTTGTACCAGAGCGTCTCAGAATTCCGCTCGTGCTCGCAAAGATTGAGCCGGGGATGTATGTTCTGGACGTTGGATGTGGACGCGGTGAGATCCTGATTCATACTGCGCGTTGTGGGGCACGAGTGTTTGGGTTTGACTATGCAACTGCATCTCTTGAGGTTGCGGCAAGTACAATCTTTGAACGACCAGTAGCCAACCTTCTACTCCATGTAGGCAATGCAAAATGGTTACCATACCCAGATAATTGTTTTGATCGTGTATTCATGTTGGATGTAGTGGAGCATCTATATCCTGCGGAATTGCACCAAGCATTGATTGAGGTGCGACGTGTTTTGCGTGCGCAAGGAAGGTTGATCGTTCACACCATGCCCAATACGTGGTACTATCGGTTCGGCTATCCGCTGTTTCGCCTGGTGCAGCAGCTACGCGGCCAAGCCTTACCCCCCGATCCACGGGACCGATGGGGTTATAAGCAAGTACATGTCAATGAACAGAATTTGCTGCTGCTCCGTCGCGAACTGCAAGCCGCCGGCCTCAAGGCGACGGTGTGGCTTGACCCAATTCAGTCCTATGATGAAGAACCGAATCGATTCGTGCGTTCAATTATGTGTGCACTTGCAACACTTTATCCATTTCGTTTTGTTTTCTGCAACGATCTATTTGCTATTGCGACGAAACAACAGACCAGCTGGAGTACTGAATGAAAATCGCGATTGATGCGCTCGGAATCAACATGGTGGGAGGTGGCCGGTTTACTTCCTTAAAGATGATTGAAGGTATCTTGGAGGAAGACAATGTCAATGAGTATTTGATTATTCTCACTTGTGCAGAGCCAGATTTGTATAGGTTTTCGAATGCCAAACAATGGCTTATCCCGGAAAAGCATCGCTTTGCCGTACGCCTCAAGGCTCAAGCGATCTTGCCGTGGTTGCTCCACAAAGAAAAAGTGGATATCATCCACTTTACTAAGAACTTGGGCACATTTTTTGTCCCGTGCAAATCCATAGTCACCGTATATGATTTGACCATTCTCAAGTATCCGGACTTCTTCCCGCGGGTGGATGTCATCTATTGGCGCACGCTTCAAGCCTGTTTTTTGAGATGGGTGGGTAGAATTGGTGCCTTATCCGAAAGTACTCGACGTGACCTTGTCAATTATTATGGCACACCAACAGAAAAAATCGATGTGGTGTACAGCGCGTATGATCCTGGTTTTCGCCTTTTGCCAAAAACGGTAGTGGATGAAACGCGAAGCCGATATGGGCTTCCTAGTGACTTTATTCTCTCAGTGGGCAATGTATCACCCAAGAAGAATTATGAGACCCTCGTCAAAGCGCTACAGATACTAAGACACGAGTACCAGCTGTCCTACCCGTTAGTTATCGCAGGCCGAGAGTATTGGCCTGGAGGGCGACGAAACCTACAAGCGTTGATCAACCAACTGGATCTAGAGAATGAGGTGATGTTTTTAGGAGAGGTTGTTGGCGAGGACCTTGTTGCTCTTTACAATGCTGCAAGGCTTTTTGCTTTTCCCTCCCTTGATGAGGGTTTTGGTATCGTCTTGGCGGAGGCGATGGCAGCGGGCGTGCCGGTGATCTCTTCCAATACTAGCGCAATCCCGGAAGTAGTTGGACAAGCTGGAATCTTGTTGGAAAATCCTTTGGATCACAAGGAACTCGCCGCCAAGATGGCACTGGTGTTAACTGATGCCACTCTGCGTGACTCTCTGATTGAGCGAGGATTCCATCAGGCAAGGAAATTTTCGTGGCGAAAAGCCGGAAGGGAATATCTGAAGATCTATGACAAGATGATAAAATCGTCTTGACATTGCTCATTCGTAGTTTTGCAGATAGAGAAGATTCGCTCCATAGAAAGGCGATCCCAAAGTGATCAATTCGAAAGTTCAGATTGATTTAGTCCGGCTATCCGCCCAATACGATACGATATTCAGCAGTAACAACAATCTTAGAGATTCGGATTCATTTTATCGATGGATTTTCCAGAAGTTAAATGCTCAGCCGGGCAAGGCCTTGGTTGATATAGCTTGTGGTAGTGGCAGGTTGTTGTATCATGCCAGCCGTGCAGGGTTGCGTACCATCGGCGTTGATTTTTCAGCCGAGGCGTTGAGATTGGAGCGTGAAGTTGCTCCAAGTTCAGATCTGGTCCTAGCAGACGGGCAATGTCTCCCGTTTCCAGGCAACTCGATCGAGTATGTGGCAAGTCTTGGGAGTCTCGAACATTTCGTTGATGTGGAACGGGGCGTACAGGAAATGGTCCGCATCATGCGTCCGGACGGCTTGGCGGCGATTTTTCTCCCGAATGCATTTTATCTTGCTGACCTGATTTGGTGGGTGTGGCGCAAAGGGCGTTCGCCTTCGCACGGTCAACCGCTCGAACGATTTGCTGCTTTTGCGGACTGGGCGGAGCTTTTGGAAAGAAATGGGCTGAAGGTTTGCCAGAATTACAAATACAACTTTATGTTCCCACGCTCGCGGCTTGACTGGGAATACTATCGTCGCTTCCCTCACAAACTTCTTTATCTCATCGTTTCGCCTTTCATCCCATTCAATCTTTCATACAGTTTTCTCTACATTTGTCAGAAGGCAAAATGCCCGAGCAAGTAACCCGGTTGCGTGCGGTATGGGTGAGAGTTACATCTAGTCCATGGTATCGTATCGTTCAGATCATGGCGCTTGGACTTGCTATCGGTTTGATGTTGCGTGTCTTGGTATTGGGCATATTGCAACTTGATATGGCAAACCTCCAATTCGATTTTGCATCGCTTGGCATCGGCTTGTTGTTGACTTGGCTTGCCTTTTATCTGGGAACGTTCGCCTGGGCAGAAATAGTCCGCGCCATACATCCCGCCGTGCCTTACTTCCAGGCGATTGAGTATCACTTGCTGTCCGTAGCAGCCAAGTATTTGCCGGGTGTGGGCTGGTATCAGGTCAGCAAGGCGGTTCAACTTTACCGTGGCGGCGTTCCAGCAAGCCAGATTCCATTGACAGTTGCATTAGAGGTAGCCCTGATTGTTCTCACCGGGCTCGCGACGGCTTTCGAGATCCTGAGCCTGGCTTCACAGACCGTGCTTGCACTGAGTTTTGACCTGCAACTGGGAGTGGCGTTTGTGCTCTTGATGATGTGCGCGCTGTTGCCCTGGGCAGTCCTCCGGTTAATCAACCGGGGACCGGTGAGTCGGATCAGCGCGCGAGGACTGGTACTCCATCTGTACCTGGCGGAATTGCTGGATACTATCGGCTGGCTGACTTTTGGCTTGGCATTTTGGTTTATCATCCGAGCACTCGGTCCACTGGGATTAGATGCGTTGCCCTACTGTATTGCTACACTCGCCTTGTCCGTCGTGGCTGGGCTTGCCGTCATCGTTGTGCCTAACGGCTATGGAATTCGTGAACTGACCATGTCCACCTTGCTCCAGGCGATTCTCCCCATCTCTTCCAGCATCGTTATCGCGATCGTGTCCCGAATTGTTCTCGTTGCGGCAGAATTCCTCGGCGTGTTGCCGGTCATTCTGAGGATTGGACGGCGCGTTGCGCGAGAACAGTTGCCTGGAGTAAATAAACGATGAATCCCTTGTTTTCGGATTATGCAACCAAGGCACGTTGGAAAGCCATTACGCCGTTTGTGCACGGTAATGTGCTTGACATCGGATGCGGTTGGACTAAATTGCCTGATATACTTACAAACAATCAGGTTTATGTGGGTATTGACATCGCCTCAGTAGTCTTAGAGTATTGCACCAAACGTTACCCCCAGCATACGTTTTGCTACCGCAATCTAGATGTTGAGCCGTTGGCGTTGAGCCAATATCGGTTCAATACGGCGATCATGGCGGCGGTCATTGAGCATCTGCAGTTTCCGCAGTGCGTTTTACGGCAAGTGCGCGCGCTACTCGCTTCAGATGGGCTACTGATAGTAACTACACCGTCACCATTGGGAAACGTAGTGCATCAGATAGGTAGCCGCATCGGTCTGTTTTATCCCGAGTCGGTGGTCAAGCATGTGCAGATTTTCGGGAGACGCGCATTGCTGAGCGCACTCTCCGAGTGTGGCTACCAGGTTATCCATTACCGTGTTTTTTTGATGGGCATGAACCAGTTGGTAGTTTGTCGTCCATTGTCAAAGATGTGAATGCTGTTGCGGCGCTCCCAAAAAGAAAACTTCCGATTTTTGCCCGGATGGCGAGGCGGGAAATTGGAAGTTTCTTTTCTCCATCGTAGAGCCCTGTGGAGCTGGGTGCGCGAACACCCGATGGACTCGGCTAGTGCAAAACGATCGTTCCTAGGTCAGTGATCCTGCCTGTCTCAACCACGACCTTGATGAAGCCCCCCCCTGGAGGTTCAATCGGGAAGCCTCCAACGGGAGTCCAGACAATCAAAGCATAGGTATTGGGGGGCACATTTGTGAAAGCGAATCTTCCATCGGGTTCGTGTACTACAGTCTGAGGATCCACTCCGTATGTAAACGAAATCACCGGCGGCAGATCGGGCTGATGCGCCAGAACCAGCGTTCCCAAGTACAGATCTTTGGCATTGTACGGCATGTCCGTTTGTGAGCCCAAATCGAGTTTTCCAATCACTGCTCCTGTTCCAGGTCGAGGTGGTGGCGGATAGGGAGGCGCAAAAGCAATCTGACCTACGAGTACTGCGCCAAGCAGGAGCGCGACCAAGACTGGAAGCCATGCGGGAGAGATTCGAGGCATATTCACCTTCTTTCACATATACGTACCGCGTACCAAGTGCAAATCGTCGACACCCGGATTCCAATAGGCGGGCCAGCAGATTCTCAAAAAAGACCGCCCGGATTGCCCGAGCGGTCTATGATTTTCCAGGTCAGAGAAGTACGGTTATTGTAGTACCCCATTGACAGTAACCATAGTATCCCCGTAGTATGTTTCACTGCGTGCTGCGAGATTACCGATGCCAACGGCTGCCTGCCCGCATGTGACTTTCGCGCTGGAATTGTAGCCATCCGGTAAATTTGTGATGTTTGGACCAAAACGGAAGAATGAGCTATTTGCTCCTAGCGCGACACCGGTCTCATTGGCGGCTGGCGCAGCAGAGTACTCAATATTGCACGTAGTATCAGTTCCTGTCGTGTTCATAACTTGGAAACCACCTGAGTACTGTGGTGAACCGACGCGCCTAGTCAACTGCGTAAAGAACACTACAGTCTTCTGTACGCCATCCGGGAATGTCTCATAGGTGGATCCCCAACCAATCTGATTAGCGGGAATCGACGGGCATGACGCCGCATTGCAAGTGCCGCGATTGTCTTCGTTGATAATTGCTACAACTGTTCCACCTGTCGCGGCTTGAATTACTGCGCTCCCTGTGCGGCTGCCAACAGCCAAAGAATCCACTGCGCCCAACTCAGTAATGTTGGGGGCATACAATGCCAAGATAGCGCCTGGGTTTATCGTGGCAGAGTTGTATGTGTACGTGTTTCCGGCAAACTTGAAAGTGATCTGGACCGTAGTGCCGGCCCCACCGATGTTCTGGATGCTCATCCCGCCATTGAAGCCGTAATAATTACGGACGAAACGCGGGACAAACAGTTTGTTGCCCCCGCCACTAAAAGCGTTGTACGAATGGAATTGAGAGTTCTGTGAATCTGCTGCACCGTTGTGAAAATTCACGACTGCAGCTAACGCACAGCCTCCGCTACTGGTGATAGTTGCGCCTCCTAAGAAGTTGTCAGGCAGGATTGTACTGGCTTGTTGATCGAAGATGTGCATACTCTGTGCAGGAATGGGGGTGATAGTTGTGTCACTACCGGCGATGGCATTGCCATACCGATCTTTGTACGTGATGGACACATTACACGCTGTTGTGGATGACGTATTTTGCACTGCAATATAAGAATTCCAGAGACTGGCGCTGAAATTCTTGAAAAGCTGGGGTGCGTAAAGAGTTGTTGCGGCACCTGTGCCATCAACACCTTTGCTGGTACCAATGCGCGCGGGGATTGATGTTGATCCCACTCCAGAATCGACCCTTTGAGTATTTACGGAACAAGCCAATTGTTGCGGAGCACTAACTACAACTGCACCAAGAAACGGGCTAGGAACACCAGGAGGGGAACTAGGAGTAAAGTAATTACGCGACGCGCCTCCTGCAAGTGGATTGGGGTCGTTGTAATCCAAAGCGACTGTTCCGCTGTCTTGTTGATAGAACTTGAGATTGAGCCCATTGGCTGGGATCTCGGTAGTAGAAAGGTTGGTACAGGCAATACCGGAACCCCATGACCCACCGGGTAGGCCCTTTGGCTGCCGCACCGCCACCTTCGTCGGCGTCCGCGTCACCGTCGCCTTCAACGGCGCGACCGGCGTAGCGGCGATTTGCGGCACAACCCCGGGCTTGGTCGCGGTGGCGGTGGGTGTAGGCGGCTTGGTTCCTACGCGCGTTGGTAACGCAACCGTCGGCGGCTTGCCTTGCGCCGGCACATCCGCAGAGGTTGTGCTCACCCCGCCGATTATGATGATCGCGAGCATCAGCCCAAAACCCAAAATCGTCAGTCGGATCAAGTTGGTAGACATTTTTCCTCCTTCAGGTTGTCATAATCACGAAAGATGTCTGATTTCACTACTCGCAGTATAGTCAATCTTCCTTGTCACGTCAATAATACTTTCGGGTAATCCTGCCCAATTTACCGCACAATCGGCACCAAAATCGTAAAAATCGCCTGATACGACATATTTCGACTCGTCGGCGCATCGTTCGTTTTGCCGCCGATGCCGTAAATATCCGTCCCCATCGGTAGCAAACTCAAATAAACCCACGATTTGGGAAACGGGCTGTCGAACGCAGTCCACCGATCTTCCTCTGGCGAGTACTGCAACGCTGCCAGCGGGTTCCCCGCGTCCCCTTCGCCGCCGATCGCATAGACGATATTCGAAATGCCTGCCACACCCGATCCATACCGACCCTCTGGCAACGTCGCGCGCGTCTCCCACGACTCCTCCGTGCCATCGTCACGTTCGGGCGAATACGCTTCGTTGACCGCCAACGCCGCTTGCCCATCGAATCCCCCGATCACGAAAACCTTGTTGCCGACGACCGCCGCGCCCGCATACCCGCGCGCGGTCGGCATCGGCGTTTGCGCGCGCCACGCGTCTTCATCGGGCGAGTAGACGTACACCGAATCGAGATAACGTTCGCCGTTCCAGCCGCCGAACAAATACAACTTGCCCTCGAACGATGCCAGCGCGTACGCGCATAGTGGCTCGGGCAAACGCGCGCGCTCTTCCCACCGATCTTGGCGCGGATTGTACACCTCCAGCCGATCGCTGATTTGCCGATACGTCGCATCCAACCGACCGCCCGGCACGTAAATCAATCCGCCGATCACTGCCGCGCCGACATTTGCCACCGCGATCGGTTTCGGCGACAGCACGGTCCACGCGTTCGATGATGGATCGTATCGTTCGACGCGCGCGACGATCCCCTGCGCGCTCTCGCCGCCGATCGCATAGATGCGATTTTCGTGCGCGGTCGCCGCGAGTCCGCCGCGCGCCAGCGGCAGCGCCGCGCGTTCCTGCCAGCGCGCGCGCGCGGGCGCAGGGCTGGCGGATGCGGGCGCGATGGTTTGACGAATCGTCCCAATGCTCACGCTGCCGATCAACACAACGATCAGCGCGGCAATGCCGATCCACCAACGCGCGCTGGGCGCGCGTCCCGTTTCGATTGGCGGCATCGCGAGCGGCGCGCTCGGCGCGGTGATTGGGGGCGCGGCGTCCAACTGCACCAGCCCGTTCTGAATCGCGAATACGGTTGCTTCGGTGCGCGACGCCACGCCGATCTTGGCGAAAATATTCCGCAGATGAACTTTGACGGTGTTCGGCGTGATGAAGAGTTGCTGCGCGATTTCCTTGTTGCTCGCGCCGGTGGCGACCAGACGCAAAATCTCGCGCTCGCGCTCGCTCAAATCGTGATCCAACATTGCGCGGTTGACCCGTTATCGCGATGGGGTGGGTGTGCGCGCGGCGGCAGGCGCGCCCACCGTCGAACTGATCACCACATCGTCCACGAGAAAGTTGCTATTGGTATCCCGATCCAGATACGCCACGAACTGAACCCAACGCGTTTGCCCCGCGTGCGCGCTAATGTCTACAGCACGTCTGACCCAACCTCCCGTGTTGTTGTTGCGGCACAGATCGAACTCGACGAGCATCACTCCGCCAACGTAGAGCCACGCATTGTCGTAATTGCCGCAGGCCTCAACCGAATCAATCCAGTACCAAAACGAGAGCGTTCTTGCGCTCACGGGGATCGCCACGAGTTGCGAAAGATAGTGAGTTGCGTCGAACTCGCCACCCAGCCATGCCGCCCAACTGCCGCTGTACGCGGGTTTGCCTGCTAAATTGTTGGTGATGATTTCCCCTGCAGGAGTTTCGTACCACGCCGTATGCCCACTTTCGAAATTCCAATTCTGGATCGGATTCGGAATCGGCGTGATCGGAGTGTTCGTCGGCGCCGGCGAGGGCGCGCGCATAATGATCGGGAGGTAGATCGGACCCGGGGCTTTGTAGATAATCGGCAAATAAAGTGTGAAGGTTGTGTCGTTCGCATGGCGCGCGGCAGGTGTGCGCGTGGAGGTTGGGTGGGCGGCAGGCGGAAACGCCCCGGAGTACTCGGGCGTCGCGACCGCCGCGATCGCGCCGACGAGCAGCGCCAACCCTACCCCAATTTTGGTAGAACTCTTCATACGCGATCCTTTGCGAAAAACTGATTCACTGTTCCACTCGTTTACTGATTGACTGTCTCACTGACGTACTGTCTCCAGCATACTCGTTCTTACGGATTGCGTCAAGTTAGTCGCGATCCGTTTTTACATTCGCCGGAATCGTGTTAGAATGTGCCTGCGAATTTTTGATTGCGGAGGAATCGAATGCGAATCGCGCTCATTTCTGATCTTCACGCCAATTTGATCGCGCTGGAAACCGTGCTGGCTGACATCGCACGCGCGCACATCGATCGGATCGCCTGCTTGGGCGATATCGTGTGCAACGGTCCGCAACCGCGCGCGGTGTTGCGCCGCCTGCGTGAAATCGGCTGCGCGATGGTGCTGGGGAATGCAGACGAGATTTTGTTCAAGCCGCCGCAATTCGATCCTAGCGACGCGCGCGAGCGCAAAGTCGTCGAAATTATTTTGTGGAGTCTGGGACAACTCACTGCCGATGAAACGGACATCATCCGCGCGTTTCCGCTGACGACGGAAATCGCGTTGGAGCACGATGCGCGCTTGCTCGGCTTTCACGGCTCGCCGCGCGCGAATACGCACGTCATCGTTGCGACGACGCCTGACGACGAACTCGCGACGATGCTTGGCGATCAGCGCGCGACGGTGATGGCAGGCGGGCACACGCATACGCAAATGCTCCGGCGATTTCGCAGCGCGCTCGTGATCAACCCAGGCAGTGTGGGAATGCCGATGGAACGCGGCGCGACGCGCGCGCAGGATCGCCGTCCGCCATTCAGCGAGTATGCGATTGTGGATTCACGCGGCGACGATCTCGCAGTTGAATTTCGCCGCGTGCCGCTGGATGTTGGCGCGGTCGTGCGCGCGGCGCGGGAAAGCGGAATGCCGAATGTGGAGGTGTGGGCGGGGGAGTGGATTGGACAATGAGCCAATGAACCAATTATCCAATGAGCCAAATCTGTTCTGCTCCAATTCGGTTTGGCTCATTGGCACATTGGTCAATTGGCTCATTCTGTCTTGACATTCGCTTCATTTTTCGTATAATCCCACTTGTCAGACGACTATCGTCTGACCAATTCTCTAGTGGTACAATCCAATGGTTCGCCGCACGCTTCCCCTCGCGCGCCAAGCCGCGCAAGAAATCTTCAAAGGCATCGAGTCGGGCAAATTGGTGCGCGCCAATGGCGTGTTGCCGTCCGAAGCCGAGCTGAGCCAGAAATTCGCCGTGAGCCGCGCGACGATCCGCGACGCGCTCGCGCAACTGGAACAGCGCGGCGTCATCACGCGCCGCCACGGCGCGGGCACGTTCGTCAATCCGCAACCGCGCCTCGACGCAGGGTTGGAAGAACTGGTCAGTCTGGAAACGCTCGCGCGGCGCATCGGCTTGGAAACGCGGATGAACCAGCCCCACATCGAAGCGCGCGCCGCTACCACAACGGAAGCCGAGCGTCTGCAGGCATCGTCCGGGACGCGCGTCCTTTCGATCGCGCGCGTGATCTTGACCGGCGCGCGCCCCATCGCGTACCTCGTTGACGTCGTTCCCACGACGATTTTGCAACCACAAGACCTCGACAAAAACTTTCGCGGCTCGGTGCTCGATCTGTTTTTGCCGCGCCGCGATCTGGCGTTGAGTCATTCGCGCACTGAAATTTCCATCGCATCGGCGAACGCAGACATCGCGCGCAAATTGCGCCTCAAGCGCGGCGCGCCGCTCCACAAACTCGTCGCGCAACTCTTTGCGCGCGACGGGCGCGTCGTGGACTATTCGATCAGTTATTTCGTCCCAGGTTATTTTTCGTTTCACGTGATTCGTCGCGTGGGCAATGGCAGTTGAGCCACACTAAAAACAGTGTCATTGCGAGCGCAGCGAAGCAATCTCCGACTCGCAACGTGGAGATTGCTTCGTCGCAGACTACGCTCCTCGCAATGACAAGACAAACAAAGGAGGATTTCACAATGCGTAGTTTTGCAGGACGCGACATTTTGTCGCTCAAGGAGTTCGAACGCAACGAGTTCGATCACGTATTCGAGATCGCGCAACAAATGGAACCGATCGCGCGCGGTCGCAAGAACGTGGAGATGCTCAAAGAGAAAACGCTCGTCGCCGCGTTCTATCAACCCAGCACGCGCACGCGCCTCGCGCACGAAGCCGCGATGCATCGGCTCGGCGGGCACGTCACCGGCTTTGCCGATTTCAAAATGACGCGCGCGGGCGATTGGTACCAAGAAAGCATCAAGGACACGGTCAAGATGCTCGAGTTTTACGGCGACGTGATCGTGATGCGCCATTTCCAAAAAGGCGCGCCGCACGAAGCGGCGAAGTGGTCGTCCGTGCCGATCATCAACGGCGGCGACGGCTGGGGCGAACATCCGACCCAGATTCTCACCGACCTCTACACCGTGCTGCGCGAGAAAGGTCGCATTGACGGATTAAAGTGGCTCGCGGTCGGCGATATGCGGATGCGAACGATGCACTCGCTCGGTTACGCGCTGTCGCAGTTCGATTGTCCGATCACGTTTGTCTCGCCCGGCGCGAACGCGCTCTTCCCCAATTCGCCCGAGATGCGAATGCCCGAAGAGTACAAGAACGATTTCAAACAGTACGCGCTCAATTTCCGCGAAGTCGATCACGTCGAACAAGCGATCGCGGACGCGGATGTGATCTTGGTCGAGCCCGTCGTGCAACCCGATTACACGCAAGCGCGCCAGGAGGCGAGCAAGGACAAATCGCTCACGCCCGCGAATTTCAAAATCACGCGCGAACTACTGATGTCGAAAGCCAAGAGCGACGCGATTCTTTTGCACTCGCTCCCGCGGATGGACGAAATTCCCGCCGACGTTGACATTACGCGCTGGTCGCGCTATTGGCAAGAAGCGTTCAACGGCGTCGTGATGCGAATGGCGTTGATTGCGTTGGTGCTGGGCGCGGCGGAATAAAATCGTCCTGTAGTCGGATAGTCGAATAGTCATATAGTCTCGTCGCGGAGGAGATATGGCGAAGATTGCGCGGTTCGAGGATTTGAAGGCGTGGCAAAAAGCGCGTGTGTTGACGAATGCGGTTTACGATCTCACCGAGCGCGCGGCTTTTGCCAAAGATTTTCGATTACGGAATCAACTTCAAGGCGCGGCTGGATCGGTGATGCACAACATCGCAGAAGGATTCGATTCAGGATCCGATCCAGAGTTCATTCGATTTCTGAAAATGGCGCGCCGCTCCGCCAGCGAAACGCAATCCGAACTGTACTTGGCTCTTGATCGCACGTACATCACGCAAGAAGAAATGCAAAAAGCATACGATCTCGCGGCGGAAGCCAAGAAACTCATCAATGGTTTGATCGGCTATCTTCGCGGCGGCAAAGCAAACGGCTGACGACTATTTGACTACCCGACTACCCGACTACGAGACTACGAGACTAGGAGACTAAACATGCAAACATTTCTTCACGGTCGCGATCTGATCGGCGACCTGGACTTTTCCAAAGAGGAAGTCGAAACCGTACTTGATGTCGCGTTCGATCTAAAGCGCAAGCGCGCGCTCAACGAACCGCATCCGATTTTGCGCGACAAGACGCTGGCGATGCTGTTCTTCTTTTCCAGCACGCGCACGCGCGGCTCGTTCGAAGCGGGGATGGCGCAACTCGGCGGACACGCCGCGTTCATTGACTCGGACACGACGCAGATTTCGCACGGCGACACCGCCAAAGAGATCGGCGAGATTTTCGGTCGCTATTTCGACGGTATCGCGATTCGCCAATGCGATTGGAAATTCGGCAACCAGTACATCAACGAAGTCGCGAAATATTCGCGTTCGCCGATTCTCAATATGCAGTGCGACATCTATCACCCGTTCCAATGCCTCGCCGACTTGATGACGATCATCGAGAAAAAAGGACGCGACTTGCGCAAGAAACGGATCGTCGTTTCGTGGGCGTACGCCGCATCGTACCTGAAACCGATCTCGGTGCCGCAATCGCTCATCTTGCAAATGCCGCGCTTTGGGATGGACGTGACGCTGGCGTACCCGCCCGAATTCAAACTGATGCCCGACATCGTCGCGCAAGCGCAAGAGCAGGCAAAGAAATTCGGCACCGCGTTCGACATCGTGGACGACAAGAACGGAATGGAAAAGGCGTTCAAGGACGCGGATGTGATCTACGCCAAGTCGTGGGGTCCGTTGCTGACGACCGAAGACAAGGTCGAAGGCAAAAAGATTCAAGACTCGTACAAGCATTGGATCACCGACGAAGCGAAGATGAAATCGGCAAAACCCGACGCGATTTATATGCACCCGCTGCCCGCCGATCGCAACATCGAAGTGACCGACGCGGTGATTGACGGCGCGCACTCGGTCGTGTACGACGAAGCCGAAAATCGCTTGCACGCGCAAAAAGCGGTGATGGCTCTAACGATGTCTTGATCGTCACATAGTCGAGTAGTCGGTTAGTCTGACTACTCGACTATCCGACTATTTGACCAGGAGACTAGCAATGGCAACGAAAAAGAAGATCGCCAAAAAAACACCCAAACGCAAAATCGCAGTCGTCGCGATTGGCGGCAATTCGCTGATCAAGGACGCGGCGCATCAATCGGTCGAGGATCAACAAGAGGCGTTGCGCGAAACCGCGCGGCACATCGCGGATATGATCGAAGCGGGCTGGGACGTGGCGATCGGTCACGGCAACGGTCCGCAAGTCGGGTTCGTGTTGCGGCGATCCGAGATCGCGGCAAAGGTCGAGGGGATGCACGAAGTTCCGCTCGATGTGTGCGGCGCGGACACGCAAGGCGCGATCGGGTACGAATTGCAACAAGCGTTGCAAAACGAATTGTATCATCGCAAGATCAAGAAAAATGTCGCGACGATCATCACCCAGGTCTTGGTGGATCAAAACGACGCCGCGTTCAAAAATCCGTCCAAGCCGATTGGCGGATTTATGGAACAAGCCGAAGCGACGCGTCGCAAAAACGAAATGGGCTGGAGCGTCGTGGAAGATGCGGGACGCGGCTGGCGGCGCGTCGTCCCATCGCCCTTGCCCAAAGAAATCGTCGAACTCGATACGGTGCAAGCGTTGCTCGACAAAGGCATCGTCGTCATCACGGTGGGCGGCGGCGGCATTCCCGTGATTGACGTCGGCGAAGGCGAGTATCGCGGGACGGCGGCGGTGATTGACAAGGATTTCGCGTCGAGTTTGCTGGCGCGCGCGGTCAAAGCGGATCTGTTTTTGATCGCGACCGCCGTCGAAAAAGTGGCGATCAGTTTCGGCAAGCCGAATCAGCAATGGATTGACAAGCTGACGCTGGCGGACGCGCAAAAATATCTCGCCGAAGGAACGCACTTTGCCAAGGGCTCGATGGCGCCAAAGATTCAAGCGATCAATTGGTACCTGGAAGCGGGCGGCAAGCACGCGATCATCACGAATCCCGAAAACATCGGGCGCGCGTTGCGCGGTGAAACTGGAACCCATATCGTTGCATAGTTTGATAGTTTGATGGTTGGATAGTTGGATAGTTGGTTAGTTTGTTAGTGTTGTGCTGTCGAACTATTCAACTATCAAACTATGCAACTATACAACTATGCAACTATACAACTATGCAACTATCCAACTATGCAACTATCCAACTAGGGAACTACAATGGACTATCACTTTCAATGCACCTTGTGCGGCGATGAACTCGATCCCAGGACGACGCGCTACGTCTGTCCCAAGCACGGCGACGATGGAATCTTGGACACGATTCTCGATTACAAAGCGATTGCCGCGAAAACCTCGCCGCAAAAAATTTCCGACGCGCGCGATTTTTCGATCTGGCGCTACGCGGACTTGCTGCCGCTTGACGACGCGACGAAATTCGCGCCGCCGCTTGCCGTTGGTTGGACGCCGCTCTATCGCGCGCGCACAATCGGCGCGCAACTTGGGTTGAGCAATCTCTACATCAAGGACGACGGACGCAACCCGACCGCGTCGTTCAAAGATCGCGCGAGCGCGTTCGTCGTCGCCAAGGCGCGCGCACTCGGCGTCGAGATCATCACGACGGCAAGCACCGGCAACGCGGGCGCCGCGCTCGCGGGTCTCGCCGCCGCCGCGCAAATGCCCACCGTGATCTTCGTTCCCGAAACCGCGCCGCAAGCGAAAATCGCGCAACTGCTGATCTTCGGCTCGCGCGTGATGCTCGTCACGGGCAACTACGATCAGGCGTTCGATCTCTGTCTCGCGGCATCGAAAGAATTTGGCTGGTACTGCCGCAACACGGCGTACAATCCGTACACGGTCGAGGGGAAGAAAACCGCGTCAATCGAAATCTGTGAACAGATGTCAGCGGTCAGCGGTCAGCGGTCAGCGGTCTGGTCTGCGCCCGATCGCATCTTCGTCTCCGTCGGCGATGGCAACATCATCAGTGGGTTGTGGAAAGGTCTGCGCGATCTCGCCGCGCTCGGCTGGATTGACCAGATGCCGAAACTGATGGGTGTCCAAGCCGATGGCTCTGCCGCGTGTTACAACGCGTGGAAAGCCGGTACAGAAAAAATCACGCCGGTCGGCGCGACGACGCTTGCCGATTCGATCAGCGCGGACATTCCGCGCGATGGCGTGCGCGCGGTGCGCGCGGTGCGCGAAACGGGCGGCGCGTATCTCACCGTGAGCGACGACGAAATTCTCGCGGCGATTCGCGATCTGGCGCGCGCGGAAGCGGTGTTCGCGGAACCTGCGGGCGCGGCGGCATACGCCGGCTTGATCAAAGCGGTCAAGCAAGGTTTGGTAAAATCGGATGAGACGATGGTGTGTTTGATCACCGGCAGCGGTTTGAAAGACATCAAGAGCGCGATGCGCGTCGCGGGCGAAGGCACGCGGATCGAGCCGACGTTGGAGGCGGTGCGGAAGGCGATTGGGTGAGTAGGTGAGTGGGAGAGGGGGAGACACGGGGACAAGGTGAATCCCGTTTTCTCGCGGAAAACGGGATTCTGAAAGTTAGCGGCGTTTGGTTTGTTTGCGCGCGATACGTTTTCGTTTGCCGTTGCTGATGAGCGGAATGCCTGTCGTCTTGACTTCCCATGCTAGAGGATTTTCATCAACGAAAGAGCCCGGATTAAAGCGGACGGGCTCGATGCGGGAGTCCATTGTGAGGACAACTGGGCGCATTTTTTCCCAATCGTCCACCCAGCCCGACAAGTCTGGCGAGACCAGCGCCACATCAATATCGCTATCTTTGTGTGCATATCCTTTGGCATACGAACCATAAAGGTACGCGGCATCAAGGCGAATGCCTACGCTTTGAATCGCGCGAACGAATCGGCGCGCGGCTTTCAGGGCTTGAGCATTGTCCGCAGCCATTGCCCGAAATTTTCGATTGCTTTGAGTTCGCTCTGGCAAAACTCGCGTGTGCATCTTTTCTTGAACTCCAATTTCCAATCAGGATACCGCGCTTCGATGTTATAGTCGGTCACGCGCCGAAGAAACACTATTTGGTCGGGAGTTAGCGTCAACTGCGCTTTCTCCGCGAGTGAGTGTAACGCATGTCCGTACGGCGCGTGTAAGCCAATTTGTCGAACAATCAGCGCTTTGAGCAATTTTTCCAAATACAGATGCCCAAAGAACAACGCTTTGACGTAATCTTCCTTGTCGAACAGATTTTGGACGCTGCGCCAATCATCCTCTGCAGTCGTGATCCAGTACTGGACGATTTCTTGTGGCGTCATTGAAGTCGGTGGAGTTGTCACGTTTGGCATAGTTCCGTTTTCCGAGTATGATTATAGCATAGTTGGCTTGAGATGGCAACGCGAATTGTTCTCGTGCGTTCTACGCGACGCAAGGAGGGCAGAATCAATGTCTGATTCGTGGTTGAAAATTGTGCGCGACTTGGGTAAGGCGGTTGGCGAATTTCAAAAGGCGGTGGAAGAAGTCCAAAAGCCGATTGAACAAACTGTAAAGGATGTCCGCGACGGACTGAGTGAACCGCCTCTGCTCGTGTTTGTCAGTTCGATTATGAATCCCAAGTGCGACGACTTGGCTGCCGAACGCGCCGCCGCAAAAAAGGCGATTGAAGCATTGCCCTTGTCACGCTCGTGGCGGTTTGAAGACAGCCCGGCGTCGCCGGAGACCGCGTCACGCGTGTACTTGCGGAAGGTGAGAGAGTGCGACATTTTCGTTTTGGTGCTGGGTAAGGAAATCACGCACCCCGTTCTGTGTGAGTATGCCACGGCGCGCAAGCACAAACGAATGCGTTTGGCTTTCTTGAAGAAATGCGAACGCACGCCAGCAACTCAATCCTTCGTCCACAAAATCGGCGGCGAGGTGACATGGAAAGATTTCGGCGCGGCGTTGGATCTGGAACGGCAAATCCAGATTGCGATTGCGGATTTGTTATTGCTCAAATGGCGCAACAAACTCACTGCCAATGAAATCGCCGTGTTGACTGGATTTCTTTCACAAGTGAACAAAGTGATCGAAACACCAACCCCACAACTTGCGGAGCCGGAAACCCCCGCGCCGCGCGTCCAAGTTCTCGAACCTAAACTACCGCTTGCTAAAGTATCAGCATTCCTAGAATCACGTACCTATGGTTTGGTCACATCTCCCTCTGGAGAGGTGGTCTTAAAAGACAAACGCGGACTACAAGGGGAGAAAATTATCGAGTTGTTCAAGCGAGACAATCGGCATAATTCTACCACCCTCCGCGAGAATATTCGCGTGCGGAAACAGTTTCATCGATCAATCGTTTTGTCGACCACTTATTCTGGAAGAAACTTGGACGAAGGCAAAGCCCGGGAACGAATTTATACTTTGTACCACGTCTCGCAGGAAGGTATCAGCGGTTGCGTTATTCCTGCTGAAGTGCCAGCAGATGAGATCTACGAATATGTGGTCGAGTGGACCCAAATCATTCGTGAAGGTACAATCTCGGAAGTTACGGAGGGTCTTTTCGGTAATCAAATTGGTGCCTACAGAATTCTCATTGACATGACTTGGCGAATATTGGGCGTATATCGTATTCCCCAAAACTAAATTGGTGGCTTGGTTTCCAAGTCTCGAAAGGTTTTTTCTCTTTGCAATTTGCAATCCTCAACATACAAGGAGTTTACCCAATGTCCAAACTCATTCTCGGACCCACGTTCGAAGAAATGCTTCACCCCGACAAAATCGCGCCGGAGATTCGCCAGCGCGCGGTTGAAGCAAAAACGAAAGACCCGCTCGACCCGATCAACCTGTTCAACATCACTTGGCGCGACAGCAACAACAACATCTACTATCACGTGATGCCCAAAGAGTTGACCGGCGTGGACGCGAACATCGTCGTCCTCTACGGCAAAGATTTTCCAAGCGGCTCGCACAAAGTCGGCGCGGCGTACTCCGTGCTGATCGAAAAGCAAATGTTCGGCGAAGTGGATCCCAGCATCCACACGCTCGTCTGGCCCTCGACCGGCAATTACGGCATCGGCGGCGCGTACGTCGGTTGCCGGATGGGCTTTGACAGCATCGTCGTTTTGCCGGCGGGGATGAGCCAAGAACGCTTCCAGCGCATCGAATCGTACGGCGCGAAGATCATCAAGACCGTCGGCTCGGAATCGAACGTCAAGGAAATTTACGACGAAACGCATCGGCTTCGCAAAGACGCGCAGGTTCGCATCCTCAATCAATTCGAGGTGATGGGGAATTATCGTTTCCACTATCACGTCACCGGCAACACGATTGTCGAACTCGCTGAAGTGTTGAAAGCGCAAGGAATTGGCGTCGGAAAAATCTCCGCGTACTGTTCCGCGATGGGATCGGCTGGTACGATTGCCGCCGGTGATCGTTTGAAACAAGTGTGGCACGATCACAAAATCGTTGGGTTGGAACCAATTCAATGCCCCACGCTCTACAACAACGGTTACGGCTCGCACGACATCCAAGGTATCGGCGACAAGCACGTGACCTGGATTCACAATGTGATGAATCAGGACGCGATTATGTGCCTCGACGACATCGAATGCAAAAAAGGTTTGCAATTGCTCACCGAACAAGCCGGGTGGGAAACGCTCGTCAAGCGTTTCGGCGTGCCGCGCGCGTCGGTTGAAAAGATGGCGACGATCTTCGGCATCAGCGGCGTGTGCAACGTGCTCGGCGCGATCAAGACCGCGAAATTCTACGGTTTTGGCAAGAACGATGTCGTCGTCACGATTTGCACCGACGCGATCGATCGCTATCACTCGGTGATGGGCGACATGACGAAAATGTTCGGCAAGATGGACGAGGCGGAAGCGACCGCGCGCGCTCACATCTTTTGCGATCAAAAGATCGATTGGATCCGCGAAGGCACGCTGGACACGCGCAAGCAGTGGCATCAATTAAAATATTACACTTGGATCGAACAACAAGGCAAAACCGTTGAAGAACTGGATGCCCAGCGTTCTCAAGAATGGTGGGAAAAAGAGCAAGGTCGAGTTGCAGAGATTGATGCCAAGTTGAAAGCGGCGCGTGGTTAGTGTCATTGCGAGCGAAGCGAAGCAATCTCCATTTTCCAAATTGGGGATTGCTTCGTCGCAAAAAAACGCTCCTCGCAATGACAGGAGAACGGATATGCTCATCACCAACGGCACGCTCATCACACTCGGCGCCGACAATCGCGTGATCGAAAACGGCGCGGTCTACATTCGCGGCGACAAGATCGCAGACATCGGCGCGACCAATCACCTAATCACCAAATTTCCAAATGCAGAACGCCTTGACGCGCGCGGCAAACTCGTGATGCCCGGCAGCATCGTCGCGCACACACACTTTTACGGCGCGTTCGCGCGCGGAATGGCGGTGCCCGGCACGCCCGCAAAAAACTTTCCGGAGATTCTCGACAAACTCTGGTGGAAAATCGATCGCGCGCTCACGCTCGAAGATTGCCGCTTGTCCGCGCTCGTTTGTCTCGTGGACGCGATCCGCAACGGGACGACGACGCTGATCGATCACCACGCGTCGCCCAACGCGATTGACGGCTCGCTCGATGCGATTGCGGACGCAGTACTCGAATCCGGCGTGCGCGCGTCGCTCTGCTACGAAGTGACGGATCGCAACGGCGCGGCGGGCGCAAAAGCCGGCCTTCGCGAGAACGCCCGCTTCATCAAACGAATTCGCAATTCGCAATTCGCAATTCGCAATCGCCTTGCGGCTTCCTTCGGCTTGCACGCGCCCTTCACCGTCTCCGACAAAACGCTAGAGCAAGCGCGCGCCGCGCTGGACGGATTGAACGCCGGCTTTCACATCCACGTCGCCGAAGATATTTCTGACGAAGACGACTCGCTGCTAAAGTACGGAATGCGCGCCGCTGACCGACTGGACGCGCGCGGCATCCTGGGACCCAGGACGATCATCGCGCACGGCGTCCATCTCGACCTCGGCGAAATCGAAACGGTGCGACGCGCCAAGTCGCACATCGTCCATCATCCGCGCTCGAATATGAACAACGCGGTTGGCGTTGCGGACGTGCTGGGAATGTTGCGACGCGGCATCAACGTCGGCTTGGGGAACGACGGTTTTTCCAATAACCATTTCGTCGAAATGAAAACGGCGTACCTCTTGCACAAAGCGGCGCGGCGCGATCCGCGCGTGATGGGGGCTGACCAGGTTTTGCAGATGGCGTATGCGAACAACGCGCGCATCGCGCAAATCTTTTGGAAGCCGCGCGTCGGCGAACTTGCGCCCGGCGCGTTCGCCGACATCATCCTGCTCGATTACGTTCCGTACACGCCGTTGACCTCCGGCAATTTCCCGTGGCAACTCATCTTTGGGATTGACGGCGCGCATGTCACGCACACGATTTGCGCGGGCAAGTTGCTGATGAAAGATCGCGCGTTGCTCACGCTGGACGAAGAGGCGATTGCCGCGCGCGCGAAGGAAGCGGCGAAGAGGGTGTGGAAACGCGTAGCGGAAATTAGGTGATTGGGTGATTCGGTGATTGGAGGTGGGTGATGCCGGTTCAACCGCTAGAGGAAATCGAAGTGCATAAATTGGCAGAGCCAATTGCAGACAAGTGGTGGGAAATTATTAGCCGCTGGAAACCTTTTGCCCAAGACACCGTCGGCAAACAATTGATTCGCGCGGTGGATTCCATCGGCGCGAATATCGCGGAAAGTTATGGGCGCTATCACTACGGCGAGAAAATCAACCACCTGTATTATGCGCGTGGTTCGCTTTATGAAGCCAAATTCTTTGCGCGCCGCGCAAAGCAAAGAAATCTGGTGACAGAAGCGCAATTCAACGAGATGATGAATGATTTACAAACCCTTGCCCCAAAACTCAATGCTTATATCAACAGCAAGAAAGGACAACGTGCCAATGCCTAATTACCCAATCACCCAATCACCGAATCACCGAATCACCGAATCACCGAATCACCGAATCACCGAATCACCTAATCATCTAATCGCCATCATCGGCGGCACCGGCAAGGAAGGCAACGCGATTGCCGCGCGGTTTGCAAAAGCTGGGGTGCGCGTGCTGATCGGCTCGCGCGACGCGGCAAAGGCGCAGAACGCGGCAAACGAGCTGAACGCGCGCGTTGGTGCGTCGAATGTCGAAGGGTATGCCAATCGCGATGCGACGGCGCGCGCGGAGATCGTTTTGCTCGCGGTGCCCTACGCCGGAATGACGCCGATTCTTGAGGACATCCGCGACGCGGCGCAAGGCAAAATCGTCATCAACGTCGCGTCGTCGCTCGATCCGGAACGCAAGAGCCGCGCCAAGCCACCCGCCGCCGGATCGGTGACTGCTGAGGTACAGCAGTTTTTCGGCGACGCAGTGAAAGTCGTTTGCGCGTTTCAAAACATCGCGCCGGAGAAATTAGAATCGGTCGAAGAGAAAATTGATACAGACGTGATCGTTTGCGGCAACGACAAAGACGCGCGCGCGACGGTGATCGATCTGATCCGGCGCATCGGCATTGACGCGTTCGATGGTGGCGCGCTGGCGAATGCGGTCGCGGTGGAAGCGCTGACCGCGATTCTGATCGCGGTGAACATCAAGTACAAAGTGCGCGGCGCGGGAATTCGCATCACAGGCGTGCCGCGTGAATCGGCGTAACTCGCGCGTGATCTGTTTGCCAAGCGTCGCTTTTTTGTGTACAATAGCGAGAAGGCGAGTGAACGGCGATGGATCTGCAAACGCTTCTCGACAAAATCCAATCGTATAACCCGGCGGTCAATGCGGAACGCCTCCGCCGCGCGTACGATTTGGCGCGCGTCGCGCACGCGACCCAAACGCGCTCGACCGGCGAGCCGTACATTTTCCATTCCCTCGAAGTGGCGCACGCCCTCACCGAATTTCATCTCGACGACGACACGATCATCGCCGCGCTCTTGCACGATGTCCCCGAAGATACGGACGTTCCACTCGAAACGATCCGAACAGAATTCGGCGATCCCGTCGCGAAACTCGTGGATGGCGTAACCAAGTTGTCCGGCTTGCGGCTGGGCTTGGAGCAGACGCACGCCGAATCGCTCCGCAAAATGTTTCTGGCGATGGCGGACGATATTCGCGTCGTCTTGATCAAACTGGCGGATCGTTTGCACAATATGCGGACGCTCTACGGACTCCCGCCGGAAAAACAGCGCCGCATCGCGCGCGAGACGATGGAAATTTTTGCCCCGCTCGCCAATCGTCTGGGAATGTATAACATCCGCCGCGAACTCGAAGACCTCGCTCTACGATACCTCGAACCGGACAGGTTCACCGAAATTAACACCTTGCTGCGCGAAGATCAGAACGATCAACAAGCGTACATCACCCAGGCGATCCAAATTTTGCGCGCGCGCCTGGCGCACGAAAAAATCTTCCCGCTCGAAATCGCCGGACGCCCCAAGCACATCTACAGCATCTACAACAAAATGATCCGCAAGGGTAGAGATTTCGATCAGATTTACGACATTCGCGCGATTCGCGTCATCGTCGAAAATCTGCGCGAGTGTTACGTCGTCCTGGGGATCATTCACAGTCTCTGGACGCCGATCCCCGGCGAATTCGACGATTACATCGCCAAGCCCAAAGAAAATTACTACCAGTCCTTGCACACCGCCGTCATCGGTCCGCGCGGCAAACCGATCGAAGTGCAGATTCGCACGGCGGAAATGCACCACCTCGCCGAGTTCGGCATCGCCGCGCATTGGCGTTATAAAGAGGCGGACGGCGCGCGCGATCCGGCGTTCGAGCACAAGGTCAACTGGATGCGCCAGCTGATCGAATGGCAAAAAGATATCGCGGACGCGGGCGCGTTCGTGGACTCGCTCAAGACGGACATTTTCCAAGACCAGGTCTACGTCTTTACGCCCAAAGGCGACGTGATCGAAATGGTGGCGGGCGCGACGCCGATTGATTTCGCCTACCTCGTCCACACCGAAATCGGCAATCGGTGCGGCGGCGCAAAAATCAACGGCAAGATCGTGCCGCTCGATTATCGGCTCAAGACCGGCGACCGCGTGGAAATTCTCACGACCAAAAAAGGCGGACCGAGCCGCGATTGGTTGAACCCCGGGCTCGGTCTGGTGCGCACCGCGCGCGCGCGCGAAAAGATTCGGCATTATTTCAAGCGGCAGGCGCGCGCGCAAGCGATAGCGGAAGGACGCGCGCTGCTCGAAAAAGAATTGCATCGGCTGGGGTACGATCAACGCAACCTGGACGAACTGGCAAAGTTTTTCGATTACAAGAACGCCGACGATTTCCTGGAGGCGATCGGACACGAAGACCTGAGTTTACAAACGATCGGCGTCCAGTTGCTCGACGCCGAACGCGAAGAAACCGCGCCGCACGCCGAACCAACGCCGCCTCCGCCGCCGCAAATCCTGGAACCGGCGCTCACGGTCGAAGGCGTGGACAATTTGCTCCAGCACGTCGCGCGCTGTTGCAATCCGCTGCCCGGCGATCCGGTGATCGGCTACATTACGCGCGGACGCGGCATCACGATCCATCGCCGCGATTGCAAGAACATCGTCGGGCTGGACGACGAGCGCGAACGCCTGATCGCGCTGAACTGGGAAAAAACCGACGCGCACACGTACCCGGTGCAGGTTCAGGTGCGCGCGTTCGATCGCGCGGGCTTGGTGCACGATATTTCCGGCATCGTCTCGGCGGAAAAAGTCAACCTGGCGTCCGCCAACGCGGTGATGGGTCGAAAGGATCGCATCGCGATCATCACGGCGACGCTCGAAATTTCCAGCGCGGATCAACTTACGCGCATCCTCAACAAGATCGATCACTTGCAAAATGTGATCGAGGCGCGTCGCGTGACGAATGTATAGGGACGTTTGATTAAACGTCCCGACGTTAATCGCGCGACACGATCTCGATCACCTTCAAGAATCCCCACACCAATCCGGCTAACAGCAACGCGCCGAGAAAGAACGCGAGCGCGGTGAAAAACGCCTCGCGTCCCCAGATCAGCGCGATCAGTCCGCCGCCGACGATCAGCAAGATCAAAATCGCGCCGACGATCAATTCGCGTTCGACTTGACCGGTGTAGGTGCGAGAGTTGAATTGTTTATTCGATTTGGGCATCAGGCGATTTCCTCGTGAGGTGATTATACCACGAATCTCCAATCTCCAATCTCTCTAATTTCGATTCCCCACTTGTCACGTGACTCCTCTTGGAGTAAAATAGCGTCAGGAGTGAAAATGACGCGCTGGCTTGGCTTGGACGATCTGATCGCGATTCGACAAATGCAAACGCGCGGCGTGCAGTTGGATTTCGAGCGTGCGGTGCTGTGGCCCCACACGCCGCTGCAAGCCGCGCTCGCCGTTGCGCTGCCGCGCGTGCCCATCGGCGCGGAGACGATTGTGCTATACCCGTCTGCCACGCGCCGCGCGCGCGCGATCGGTTTTCTGCAGCTGCGCCCGCGGCGCGGTCGTCCCGAAGCGGATGTGGTTTACCTCGCGCCCGCGCTCGACGCGGACGAGGACGCGGTGGCGATCTGGTACCGGTTGTTGGCGGAATGCGCGCAGGACATCGGCGGGCGCGGCGGGCAACGTGTGTTCGCGCAAATTCCGTCGGGCGACGGCTTCGAAGAAGTGTTTCGCCAAGCCGGGTTCAACACGTACGCGCGCGCAGAAATTTTTTGCTTGCGCGATTTTCCGCCCGCATTGGAAAAATCGAATGCGTTGCGCCGTCAACGCGCGCGCGATGGCTGGGACTTGATGCGGCTCTACGCCGAACTGACGCCGCGCCCGGTGCAACTCGCCGAAGGAATGTTGTCGGCGGAAGGACAGGGCAACCGAGCGGGCGATGCGTGGGATCAGTCGCGCGGCGCGGGGTACATTCTAGAAAAAGATGGCGAACTGGCGGGCGCGGCGCGCATTCGCCGCGGACGCGCGGCGTACTGGTTGCGGCTGAGTTTGTCTCCGCGCGCGCGCGCGGAGGCGGATGAATTGTTGCGCGGCGCGCTCGCCGTGCTGTGGGCGGCGCCGCGCCACTCGATCTATTGCAGCGTGCGCGAGTACGAAACCGGGATCGCGCGCGCGCTGGAATCCGCCGGATTCGCGCGACAACACACGCGCAGTCTGCTCGTCAAGCATACGACCGCGCGCGCCAAAGAACCGTTTTTGAAATTGATCCCCGCGCTGGAACCGCAACCCAAACCGGCGGCGTATCAGATCGAAAAATAAACAGGTGGAAATGGGAAACAGGTAGACAAGTCCTTGTCTACCTGTTTACTTGTTTCCCTCTGCGTTACGGCGTCACGACTGAAATCTCGTATGCCGTTTTGGGATCCACGAAAAATCGGATTTTGCCATCCCCGTCCTCAATCGGTCTGATCTCACCTTGCCGATTCCCCGCTTCGTCCAATTTATAGCCGCCCAGTTTTCCCGCGATCAGATTTTCGAGCGAAACGATTCCAGCCACCGTACTCGCGTTCCGCACGATCCAGCGATCCGGCGCGACGCGCTCGAGCAAGACACCCAGCTGCGCCGCGTCTCCGCCGGTCACCAAACTCTCGATCCCGACCGACCAAGTCGCGCCGGTCAACTTTGTTCCCGCGCCGAGATAGAGTGATTGCAATGCGTCGCCGGTGTGCGTGAGCCACGCCAGCCCGCCGTCCAACGTGTACTCGCCGATCTTTTTTGCGCCGCGTGTGTTCGAGAACATCAACACGTCTTGCGATTTTCCACGCGTGATCCGAAACGCGGACGCGTCGGTCGCGGCAAGCGGCGCGATGTTGCTGATCGCCGGCGCGATCGAGTGCGGCTCGATGATCGAAACGAACGACGCGCGCTTGGCTTTGCGTCGCGCGATCACGAGCGGCACTTTTTCCGGCGCGGTTTCGTCGCCCACTGTCGCGGCGACTAATCCTTCCGCCGCGAAGACCTGCGTGCCCGGCGCGCCTGCCATAAACAAACACACTTTTTGATCGGACGCGATCATCCAATCGGCGCGCCACGCGTCGTCGGTTTTGACGCTGGTGATGTTGCTCAAAAACTCGTACCCGTTTTTCTTGCTCAACGTGGTTGGCTGCAATTTCAAATCGGTGGAGAATTTTCCGTAGTTGTGGTACACCCAATCGAACGTTTCTTCCACAACGCCGTCGGCTTGGAAAATGTCCACCAGGTAATCGTCGTTCAACAACAGCGTGCGCGCCAAGTTCACACCGCCGTACGATTTTGTCGTGGACGCGCGTGCGACTTGGAGTTGCGCGCCGCTCGCGAACGTTTCCAGTTTTCCCATCGGCGCGCGCGCTTGCGATTTTTCGCTTACGACCACCAGGTTGTGCGACAACGATTGTTTGTACCAGCCGGTGTGCGCCGGGTCTTCGTACTTGATCGATCCTGGGTCGGGCGACAGCACGCGTCCCAAACCCGAAATGACAATGCCGAGTTGATCGGGATGGCTGTGTCCGCCTTCATAGCCCATATAATTCAGCACGACTTGTTTCGCGTTGAAATCTTTGCTGGCGCGCAAAACCGCCAGACCCGATTTGGCAAAATCCGCGCTGCGCCACGGCAACGATTGCGCGGGCGGCAATTCGGGGACGCCGTAGATCAACGCTTCCAATGAAACGCGCTCACTCGCGCGCAGAACGTTCGCGTACCGCGCGTCGCGCAGTTGCCGATATGCGGCTTCGTAGTACCGATTGCGATCACTCGCGCCGAGGTACACTTCGCGCCCGTCGTTGATCACCGGCAAGCGCAGCGTCGCGTCGGCATACGCAATCGGAAAATCGAAGAGCGCCTTGTAACCGGGGTCTTTGTAGAAATCAATCCCGGCGTGGAACGCGGCTTGCGCGAGCGGACCCAACGCCTGCAAAACGTAAAACTGATAGTGCATCGCGCCTTCGTACCACAAACCATCCGGCGTCACGCTCGATTTCATCTGGTGGAAAAAGCCGCTCCCTTTTTTGTAGAGCGCGTGCTCGACGTACTCTTTTTCTGCTAACGCAAAGCCGATGACGCCGATGCCCGCGTTGTACCACGATTGGTGATTGTGGCGACCTTCGTTGTTGATCATCAATAGTTCCGCCGCCGGGCGCAAAGTATTTTTCGCGATCTGCTCGCGTTCGGCGGGCGACAGAATATCGTACAGCAAATCGTATGCCCACGCGATTGGAATGACCCACTGCGCTTCGTTGATCCCCTGGGGAGTGGCGCGTCCGCCCGCGCTCGCTTTATCGCCAACGCGACCTTCTTTGTCGTGAATCGTGTAACTGAGATATTTACCGGCATACGCCAACAAAATTTCTTTCGACTTGTCGGCGTACTTGCGCTCGCCGGTCAACTGCCACGCCAGCGCGAGATCGCGCGCCGCGTTCGACAGATCGTAATGCTGTTGCGTGATCGCGTAATCTGCGCCGCCCGCGTGGTAATAGCCGCCGCCAGTTTCCGGCAGTTTGATCGTCCGCGTAGACCAAGTGAATGCGTTCGCCGAAACATTTTGGAACGCGGTCTTTGCCCATTCGTACTTGGCGATCTTTTGTTTGATCTCGGCGATCTCCGCCGCGTTCAGCAACAGATTCGGATGCTTGTTCGGCAATTCGATTTTCACCTCAGATTCTGTGCGCTCGTTCGACAGTTTCATCGCGTCGAAATACAACACAGTCGTAGGATTGGGATTGTGACTCCAACCCGACGACGCGATCTTGATGTAATCAATTTTGTGCCATCCCACAGGATTACGTGTAGCGGAAAATTCGCGGAGCGGAATTTCGAACTTGCGCCAACCGCTCCAATCAATCACGACTTCGAGTTTGTAATAATTGTCTTCCGCCGCGCGCTCTGGCTCGGAATACGCGACGAGTTCGATCGCGGCTTTGTTCGCCGTGACCGAGTATGCCCAGAACGTCAAATACTTGTACGCGCTCCAATCGTGCGGAATTTCAATCGCGACGAGCCGATCATTTTCGACGGTGTTCTCCCATTTGCCGGACGCTTGCCCTTCCTTGACTTGCTCTTTGCTCGCGACGAAACCCGCCATCGGCTTGACCCAACGATCGGTATATTTTGCGTGCCACTTGGCGACGTTGATGTATCCGGCGGGCGGCGTCTCACCCGGCTTGACCTGGGTTTCGGTGCTTTGCGAATAACCTTGCCAGATCGAAATGTCTTTTTCGAAATTGCAGATGAGCAAGCCCTCCGATTCGGTGGGCGCGCTTTTCGTCGCGCCAGGGGTGAGCGCGATCGGCGTCGCGCACGCGGCGAGGATGAAAGAAATAATTACGGTGAGCAGAATGAGGATTGAACGCGAATGATTTTGCATCGTGGTTCTCCGAAACGGTAGGGGCGCAATTCAATTGCGCCCCTACGATACGCGCGTTGTCATTGCGAGCCGCGTAGCGGCGAAGCAATCCCCAAATCGCGAGTTGGGGATTGCTTCGGCGCGAAAAGCGCGCCTCGCAATGACACGACGACGTTACTTGACCTTCTTCAGAATCGCTTCGATCTTGGGAAGCAAGCGCGCGATCGCTTCTTTGGCGGTCGCTTTGCCGTTCCACACTTCGCCCAGTTCGGCGTTCTCGGCGGTCGCGATTTCGTCGTAGAGCGGATGGATCGGATCGTACATCGTGAAGAGATTTTCCTTGCCCGCCAAAAGCCCGGTCTTGTCGACGCCGGTCAACTTTGCCGGTTTGAGGAAGCGGTCCGATTTTTGATAGTCAATCAACGCCGGCGTCATCTGTTGCAAATCCAACAGCAAGCCGACGCCCATCGAATCCGGTCCCGACAAGAATTTGATAAACTTCCACGCTTCTTCGGGATTTTTCGATTGCGCGGTGATCGCAAAGCAACTGCCGTCCGCGCGATTGACTTGCGCCTTGCCCTTGGGCAACGGCACGATGTCCCACTTGAAATCCTTGATCGTCATATATTGGGGCACGCGCCAGTGTCCGATGATTTGCATTCCGGCTTTGCCTGCGAGGAACATATCGGAGATATTCGCGCGCTCGGCAGTGCTGGGCATAACGTGGTGCTTGTTGATCAGATCGCCCAGCCATTGGATCGCGTTCACCGCGTCGTCGTCCATCAAGAATTTGGTCGGCTTGCGTGGATCGTCGAACGTGTTGTGTCCGCTCATACTCCAGACGATCACGGGCCAGTACGAAGTCCACACGTCGGTGCCGAACACGTCGGTCTTGCCGTCGTTGTTCGTGTCCTTGGTCAGTTTTTTCGCGATCGCGAGATAATCGTCCCAGGTCCATCCGACTTTGGGCAACGGAATGTTCGCCGCTTCGAACATATTCTTGTTGACGAAGACGGCGACGGCGGCGGTGTCGAGCGGCAAGCAGTGGACTTTGTTGTTGTACTTGTACAGATCGAGCACGCCCGGCTCGTACTTTACCAGATCGATCTTGTCGCGCTTTGCGAAATCTTCGACGAAGAGCAGCGCGCCGTTCGCGGCGAGCGCGTACGCGTTGTGCGTGGCGGGATAGATCACGTCCGGCGCGGTGCCACCCGCGATCATCGTTTGCAGTTTGATCCAGTACTCGGTGCCGCTGCCGATGTTTTCGATTTCGATCTTGATGTTGGGATTTTCTTTTTCGAACGCGGCGATCACCGGCTTGGCGACGCCATCCAAGCGCGCTTGATCCCAGCGCATAAACCAGCGCAAGGTCACTTGCTTCGCCGGAGCGGCGGCAGTTGGCGCGGCAGGCGCGCTGGACGCGGTGGTTGGCGCAGGCGCAGGCGCGGGCGCAGTCGTCGGCGCGGGCGCGGGTGCCGCACAGGCGGTGATGATGAGCGCGGCGAGCGCAAGCGCGCCGACGATTCGTAAAGCAGTCAGGTGTTTCATCTTCTAATCCTCCTCGAAAAGAATAGGTTGGTCAGGTCGTACCGATTGCGTACTTTTACTTTCTCCGTTTTTTACGCGCCTCCTTTCTTTGATTTGGCTCGTTTGGCATATTTGGCAAATCTGACTCATTGTTTCAGCCCACCCGAGCCGGTGAGCGCGATCCCGCCGATAAAATATTTTTGTGCGATGAAAAAGATCACCAGCGGTAACGCCATCGCGACGGCGGCGGCAGCCATAAACAGATTCCACTCCATAAAATAATCGTTGCGGAACGCGTTCAAGCCGAGCGCGACGGTGTAATATTTTTCGGAACTGATGTAGATCAGCGGACCCAGGAAATCGTCCCACGAGTCGAGAAACTCGAAAACCATTACCGCGCCGAGTGCGGGTTTGGAGAGCGGCAGAATGATGCGCCAGAAAATATCCCAATGTCCGCAACCGTCAATCTTTGCCGCGTCGTCCAGTTCGGTCGGAATGGTCATAAAGTACTGGCGCAACAAAAAGATGTTGAACGCGCCGCCGAAAAAATTCGGCACGATCAAGGGCAATAGCGTGTTGAGCCAGCCCAGCGTCTTGAACAAAACAAAGCGCGGGATGATCAAAACCTGAAATGGAATCATCAGCGTGCTGAGCACGACCAGGAACAAGATGTCGCGCCCGGGAAAACGGAGCCGCGCAAAACCATACGCGACGAGCGAGCAACTCAAGATCTGCCCAATGATGCTCAGCGCGGCGATGAACAAACTGTTGCGATAAAACACATCGAACGGCTTGGAGGTCCACGCGGTAATGAAATTTTGCCAGACGACCGGATCCGGAATCCACTCCGGCGGATACATCAACGCCTGGCGCGGCGTTTTGAGCGCGGTGCTGATCGTCCAGGCGAACGGAATCAGGATGACAAACGCGATTGACGCGAGGGTGAGATAGATCAGTACGCGTCCGATCCAGTGCGACGGCGAAAATGCCGCGCGGCGTTGCGGCAAAATCTGTTGGCGCGTGCGCGCGATAGGCGGCGTTGAATTCATTGCATCATCTCCCTTTAGCCACTGTGCCTTCGTAATAGACCCACGCTTTGGATGAGCGGAACACGAGCACGGTGAATGCCATAATGATCAAGAAAAACACCCACGCCATCGCCGATGCATAGCCCATATGGAAACGCTGGAACGCGTGTTGATACAAATAGTACACGTAGAAGAGCGACGCATAGCGCGGTCCGCCGCCGGTCATCACGAACGCCTGCGTGAAAAGTTTGAACGAGTCCATCATCCCCATCACGAGGTTGAAGAAAATGATCGGCGTCATCATCGGGATCGTGATCTTGAAAAATTTTTGCACCGCATTCGCGCCGTCAATGTTCGCCGCCTCGTACAATTCCTGCGCGATGCTTTGCAAGCCGGAGAGGTAGACGATCATATAGCGTCCCATCATTCCCCACACTGCCATCATCATTAGCGACGGCAACACGGTCGCTTCGTCTTGCAGCCACGCGGGTCCCCGAATGCCGAACAGCCACAAGATGCCGTTGAGGATGCCGTAATCCGGATTGAAAATCCACATCCACAACAACGAGACCGCGATCGGCGGCAGGACGACCGGCATATAGTAGACTACGCGCCACAATCCGACGAGCTTGACTTTTTGATTCAAGAGCAACGCGGCGGCAAGTCCGACGATGATCCCCAACGGCACGCGCCCCAGCGCGTACACCGTCGTCACCTTGAGCGATTGCCAAAACAACGGATCGTTGAAGAGCGCGATGTAATTGTCCAAGCCGATGAACTCGGGTGCCTTGATCAGATTCCATTCCATAAAACTCAGCGCGAGCGACGCGACGAAAGGTCCCAGCGTGAAAATCGTAAAGCCGATGATCCACGGCGAGATGAACAGATAACCGGTCAGCGCCTCCGAAATTCTGACGCCGAATCGGCGCGGCGCGTTCGTCACTTGCCCGCGCGTCAATTGTCCCAGCATAAATTTCTCCCCTAAATACGACCGCCGACGGATGACCGCCGACCGCCGCTAATCTTGCGCGTCCTTTCGCGCTATTTCGTATGAGCGGCGATATCCGGGCGAAGCAACTTGGTCAACGTCTCGACGAAATAATAATCGCCGTAGATCAACGCGTGATCCGCCAGCCCATGCGGCACCGACCGCGTCCCGTGCAACAGAATCGCCGGAATCCGCGTTCCGCGCGATGAATAGTTCTGCCAAAGCGACAGCGCGATCTTCTCGGCGAACGCGCGCCAGCGCGCCGCGCGCGCCGCGTCCGTTTCGATCTCCGCCAAATCGAGCAAACCCGATGCCATCACCGCGGCGGCGGATGAATCGCGATACGTGTTTGCGCTCTGCGTATCCGGTGAATCGTAATCCCAGAACGGCACCAGGTCTTCCGGCGCGTGAATCAGCGCATACTCCGCCAGTCGTTGCGCGACCGCGCGGAAAACTTCGTCGCCGGTACGGCGATACGTATCGGCGAAACCGTACAGCGCCCACCCCTGCCCGCGCGACCAGCACGAGTCCGCGCTCAATCCTTGATGCGTCGCGTGCCGCAAGAACGCGCCGGTCTCCGGATCGAAATCGCCGACGTGCACCGTCGAATCGTCGGGACGCACGAGGACGAGGCGCGAGGTGCGCGCGTGCCGCGCGGCGACGCGCGCGCAGTACGGATCGCCGGTGCGTTCGCTCGCCCAGAACAAGAGCGACAGATTCATCATCAGATCGATATTCGTGCGCCCGCGTTCCTCGCGCGTGCCGTCAATCAAGCCCCACGCCTGCAAGTACTCGCCGCGCGCGTTGTAGCGGCGCGTCAACGTTCGCGCGGCTTGAAGCGCGTCGGGCAAAAGCGATTCGTCGCCGGTCACGCGCGCACCCAGAACATTGGCGAGCCAAAAAATGAAACCGAGATCGTGCGTGCGCGTTTCGTCTTTCAGCCACGCCAGCTGCTTTGCCCACTCGCGCGCGCCGCGTTCGAATTTCGGATCGCCGGTGTGCGCGAACGCGAGCCACAACAACCCGACCCAGAATCCATCGTTCCAATGCGCGGGGATGCGGTTGCGATCAATCGTCGTCCACGTTTCGCCTTCGCACCGTTCGGGAAAATCGGTCAGCGTTTCCAAATTGCGGAGCGTGATTTCGATGCTATGGTCAAGCGCGTCCTGGAATTCTTGTTTCATTGGTTGCCCTTACCGTTCGCAGAAAACGGGTTTCTGCGATTCAAAACGCGTTTGCCCGCCGATCACAACGCGCGTCGCGTCGCCCGCCGCGAAATCATGCAAATCATCGCCGCGAAAATTTGCGACGAGCCAACGCGCATCCGTTTCGATTTGCTCGGCGATCCTGATCCCGCGCGCGTCGTGCGCGAACGCGACGATGGTGCGCGTCTCGGCATCGGCAAGCGCGAGCGCGCTGCCGGTTTCGCACGCCAACGATTCGACGCGCGTTGGCGCGGCGGTCGGATGTTCGACGCATAGCGCGACGACGAAACGCGTCGCGCGCGTGCGTTCCGGCGTCAGCATCAAAGTGTGTTGGGTGTGACGCAACACCCAGTCCGGCGTAGACGATGACGGATTCGCGACAATTTCTTGCTCGTAGTTCTTCACCGCGAATTGTCGCGGTTCGCAAACAAAAACGCGCAAGCGCGTGCTCCCGAACAACGCTTGCAAATTGCGAATTGCGAATTGCGAATTGCGTTCCAAGTCATTTGCAATTCGCAATTCATAATTCGCAATTCCTAATTGAGAATCAGTTTGCAACAGCCACGTAAACTCGCGCGGCTCACGCGACGCGAGATCATCGCAGAGCACGACGTATTTGCCGCCGATGAAAAGCACTTGCCGCGTGAAGCGTTCGAGCGACAGCGCGGGATCATACGCCGCCGCCGCTTCGCCGCGCGCGTAGACGATGTGCTGCCCCGCTAAATGATCTGCGAGTTTGCCGCCCCATTCTTCACCGATCTCATCCGCGACGTGATAGATGCCTTCGCGGTATTGCCCCTTGCCGTCCACCAAAATCGTGTTGTGATGCCGTGATTGTTTTTCTTTGCTGTACCCTTCGTCCACCGCGAGATAATCGCTGCCGCGTACGAGGATGAACGAGTTCTCGTCGGGATGCGCGTGCCCGGTTTTGATCGTCTGCCAGCCGCGTGCGCGATTGAGCGCGTGTCCGCGTGCCCAGGGTTTCGCGCCGGTCGGCTTGCCGCTTTTGAACGCGAGAAACGTCGCGTGCGGCGACCAATCGGTGCGCGCGGTGATCAAACCGAGATCGGGAAAAACGCGCGCGCGCGGCAAATCGGCAAGCGGCGTTGGCGCGACGCTGGGATCGTACCAGAGAAATTCAAGAAACGCGTGCGACGCGGAACTGGGGCGGAGGAGACCTTGCGTGCGTTCGCGCGCCCATTCGCCGATGCGCTCAAAATGATCGGCGAGCCATTGCGCGTGTCCGTTGCGGTACGCGTTCGCCAGCCGGTAATAAATCGCGGCGGCGTGCGCGGAACGCCGGTCGTGGCAATCGCCGAAATTCGCCGTGTCCACCAGACTCGGCGCGGACGCATAGAGCCGATAGTAAAATGTGTGGCGGAGAAATTCAGACGTGTGCAGATCGAGTCCGGTTCGTTGCTGAATCAAATCGGCGGCGATCAACAACCAGAGTCCGCCGTAGCACCAATAGACGACGCCTTCGTAATCCGAGCCATCGTCCGGCATCAGGTCGAACACCGCGCGAAAATTTCCGATGGCGCGCTGCGACCACGCGCGCGTTTCATCAAATTCGTTTTCCAGCGCGAACGCGACGGTAGCGAGTCCGGTGTAACAAATCCAGTTGTGATTTTGCCAGTACGCCGAACTCCACCACTTGCCTTCGTTCGCCGCCGCAAAGTCGTAGAGGCGCGTCCCTTGCAAGTGCAATTTCGCGCGCAACGCGTCGCGTTCTTCGCGCGGCAGCGCGTCGCCCAACCAATCGTACGCCAACCCCAAGCCGAACAAGAGCCACGCCGCGTTGAGATCGGTATCGGGATGGCGAATGATGCCCCAATGCGGATAACCGATCGCGATCCTGATCCATTCGCGCGCGCGATCCAAATATCGCGCGTCGTCGGTCAGGCGAAACGCGAACGCGAGATTCGCGACCGCCATTCCGATGTACGTGATCGTCTCGCGTGGATGTTCGACGGGCGGGAGGTACGTCAAGTACGAATCGGCTTGATCGATCAGGCGCGTGAAGCGCGCGCGCTGCGTCGTCGGCGCGAGCGCGCGCCAATCGGCGAAGGTTTTTTGTCCAAGCAAGAGGTGGCGTGTCATTTTGGAACGTGTGTCATTGCGAGCGAAGCGAAGCAATCTCCAATCTGCTGATCGGGGATTGCTTCGTCGCGAAAAACGCTCCTCGCAATGACAAGCGCATCACGCAAACCAGGTGCCGCCGTTGATCTCGACGATTTCGCCGGTGACGAACGCGCTCAACTCGGAAACGAAATACAAGACCGCGCCTGCCACGTCTTCCGGCGTGCCGCCGCGTCCCACCGGAATTCCGGCGACGATTCTCTGTTGCGCGTCGGCGGGCGTGAAGGTGTTGTGAAAAGGCGTGCCTTGAATGAAACCCGGCGCGAGCGCGTTGACGGTGATGCCGCGCGGCGCGAGTTCTTTCGCCAAGCCGCGCGTAAAGCCCATAATCCCGGCTTTGGCGGCGGCATACGCCGTCGCGCCATTTCCGCCGCCGTTGCGCCCGGCGAGCGATGACATATTGACGACGCGTCCCCAGCCGCGCTGCATAAACGGGATCACCGCGCGCGAGCAATAAAACGCGGTCGTCATATTCACGTCAATCACCTTGCGCCAAAATTCATCCGACATTTCCGCGATGGGGACGCGTCCAACCAGGTGTCCGGCGTTGTTGACGAGAATGTCAATGTGTCCGCCCAATTTTTTGGCGGCTTGCGCGAAAACCTGGTTGACCTCCGCGCTGTTCGTCGCGTCGAGATGTAGGTACGGACAATTGCAACCCATCGCGCGAATCGTTTCCGCGGCGGCTTGATCGTGATCGAAATAGGTGATCGCCACGTCCGCGCCGCAACGCGCGAGCGCGAGCGAAATCGCGCGCCCGATGCCGATGTTGCCGCCCGTGACGAGCGCGGTTTTGCCGGTCAGAATAATTTCCATGGATGCTCCTTGACGTCGGGAGATTGGAGATTCAATCTCCAATCTCCAATCTCCAATCTCCAATCTCCAATCTCCAATCTCCAATCTCCAATCTCCAATCTCCAATCTCCAATCTCCAATCTCCAATCTCCAATCTCTAATCTCTAATCTCTAATCTCTATTGTCGATTTCCTGACGATCAACTCCGGTTTCATCGTCAGATGTTGCGGCGCGCCATTACTTTTTCCTTCGACGCGGCGGATGATCAGATCGACGGCGGCTTGCGTCATTTCGCACAGCGGCTGGCGAATCGTCGTCAGCGGCGGGTCAACCACTTCGGCAAGCACGATGTCGTCAATGCCGACGATGGAAATATCGTCCGGCACGCGCAAACCCAGGTCGCGCGCGCCGGCGTACGCGCCGAACGCGTACATATCGTTGATCGCCAGCAGCGCGGTCGGACGATTCGGTTTGCTGAGCAGCGCGCGCGCGCCACTGCGTCCCAGTTCGATCGTTTCAGTGTCGCCGAATCCTTTGGCAAGTGTTTTTTCCCAAATCAAATCGCGTTCGGGTGTAACGCCGCCCGCGCGCAGCGCGTGCTGATAACCTTGCAAGCGCTGTTGACGATTGACCGTGTGCAACGGTCCCGTCACAAATCCGATCCGGCGATGCCCCAAGTGAAGCAGGTGATCGGTGGCGAGCCGCGCGGCGAGAACATTATCCATACTCACGCTGTCCACCGGCAGATCGTCAAGCGCTTGCGTTTGGCGATCGAATGCGACGATGCACAAGCCGCGTTCGACCAAGCCCGCTAGGTGCGTGAGCGCGAGCAGGGACGAGCCAAAGATCATTCCGCGAATGCCGTAATGCCACAATTCTTCCGCGTACCGTTGTTCGCGCTCCGGATCGCGTTCGCTGTTGCCGAGCAGAATTTGGTACCCGGCTTGCAACGCCGCGCGCTCGACGCACGACGCGAACGCGCCGTAAAACGGATTCGCGACCGACGGGACGATCACGCCGATCATCGCGACGCGCCCGGTTTTGAGATGGCGGGCGGCGCGGTTGGGGGAATAATCGAGCGCGGCGATCGCGCTCTGAACGCGTTCGAGCGTTTCGGGGCTCATCCGCTCACTGCGCCCGTTGAGGAAATTCGAAACGGTACTCGGCGAAACGCCAGCGCGGCGCGCGACATCTTGAATCGTGATTTCGGGTGTCATTGTGTGTGTCCTGGTAACTGCTCAGCCTAGATTTCGCACCTTGAAAATCGAATACCGAGAATGATGACAAGAAGCACCCTCCGGAGTACAATGAGGATGACGAAACCACTCATTTCCCGGAGAGTGCCCGATGGCTATTATAACACAACT
>Ga0194119_10001268_pt1 | contig 46488 bp, 49 predicted proteins | sample TA2MahC100mmetaG_FD_148620 | JGI IMG/M metagenome (GOLD analysis project Ga0194119, IMG submission 148620) | Freshwater microbial communities from Lake Tanganyika, Tanzania - TA2015018 Mahale Deep Cast 100m | ecosystem: Environmental > Aquatic > Freshwater > Lake | place: Tanzania: Lake... | reverse complement strand
TAGTAGCAGAACTCCTGGTAAAGCCACCAATTCCATCAATAGTTCTGACTAATGCTGGATCTGCTGGATCCTTCATAAATACATATTGGATTCCATAAAATCCTAAAATCTGACTACTGCTAACTCCAACACCATTAAATAAATCAACAATTGAAATGTGAACAATTTCGGGTGTTTTACTGGAAACATCAGGTTCACCCAGCAATAGATCACTGCCTCGGGTAATAAAGTATTTCAATTGTTCTTGATTCTTTCTTACCACCAAAGTTTTTGGCCTTTCGTTGGTGGTAGCTAAATCAGATATAAATGCTGGGATTACCTGATCATTATCGGTACTAACTAAAGAGTTAGCACCAACCGAAACTCCCCATCCAGTCATCACTACTGTTGAAAGAATTGTAATTAAGGCGGTAACTGCTGAAAGTATGTGTTTATAGCCAAAATTAATGGTGCGCAGCTGCGGAATCAATTTTTCACCAATCGAGAAAATATTTAGAGTCAAAATGAATTGAGCAATTACAATTAAGCTCCCACTCCAAACTCTTTGGGCATTGGAATTATTTCCTGCAATGAAAAAGGATGAAATTGTTGCACTAAATACCAATAAAATTAAGGCCAGGACTGCATTTCTGCGCTGCTGCTTTACCACTAAGCATAAAATTAAATAAAGACTAAATGGTGCGAGCAAGTAAAGATTAGGTGATGCCGGACCGCCGGGATTAAATAACAAAATAGAGAAGAAATCACCTGATGCCACTGATAGGCCAGGCTCTAGTAGCTTAGAGGTGGGTGCAAACAATAATGAGAGTGAGTTTGGAATATTAATCAAAAAGGGTGTTATCAATAGGGCAAATCTTTTCTTAATCCCATCTTGATTTAGAATTTTAGAGATGTCCTTCCATTTTGTTGAGTTACTATTTTTGGAGGCAATATATTGATCAATAAGCTGATAGAGGTGATAGCCAAGCCAAATTAGGAGGAAGATTGGTGAAAAAGCTGCTGTGATTGCAGCAACTATTGTTATTAAATAAAGCTTTCGCCATTTCAAATCTGTTAATTGCTGGTGATTATAAAGTGCGGTAAATAAAATTGGGAAAAAAGCAGCCACTACCAGAGTTCCAATTCGACCTTGATTTATTGAAGTCAATATCGCAGGGGAGAGTGCAAAAACAAATCCAGCAAAGGTAGCTGAGTAATTGCTTAAATTTAACTTCCTAGCCGATCGATAGGTTAAAACATAAAGCAGTGAAGGAATAAAAAAGAAAAATAGGTAGATAAGTATTTGTGGGTTACCGCCAGTTATCACCGATGCTAAACCAACTATTAATACCCATAATGGTGTTGGCGAGCTACTGCCTAAGCCGACTAAGTGCCAGGAGGTGAAAAAATCACTAATTAAGTCCATGGCGCTATCTGGTGCAACCGGTAGTGCTCCCCCAGATAATGAACCAAACCGATTACGCGAATAGAAAATTGAAAAAATACTTATCACCAAAAAGCCAAATAAAAATGGTTGTTTTGCTAATGCTCTAATTTTTGCAAAACTCTTTCCTTCAACAAACTCTAATTCATCAAAGCTCTCATCAATAATGCCGATATCTGAATAACTCTTAACTTGAGTAGAACTTTGTTGGGTATTTTTTGACTTAAATGCTTTAGAGATTGAAGTTGAAATTCCCTCCAGGCTGGCCCGTAATTGTGTTGATCTAGCAGGGATAAATTGTTTAATTACCCGAGCAGATAACACCTTATTTTTCTTTCGATATCGCCGGGATTTGATTAAATCTGCTGGTTTGAAGATTAACAACCCAATAGCTGCAATTTCATCGGCTGCATAACCAGGTAATTTTGCGAGCAAGTAAATAATTGATCTACCAATTGAGGTAAACAAGAGTTGCAGCGCAACCCAAGGCAGAATCCACCAGCTTGAATTAGCTAGTAAAACAAAGGCGGCATTTCGACGATCAAGTAATAATGGCCGATGCAAGATCGCATCTTTGACATCGATTTCTCTTCGTTCTGAAGAGGATGCCTGGGCATGATATAAAATCGCCTCACCCACACAGATAACTGAGTGGCCAGCAATATTTGCCCGCCAACCTAAATCAACATCATCTCTAAACAACTCAAGGCTAGGGTCAAAACCACCTAACTCTTCAAAGACACCTCGCTTAATTAACATACCCGCACTGCTAACCGCTAAAACATTTTTTACCTCATCATGTTGGCCTTGATCATGCTCTCTATCCTCTAACCCACTCCAACGTGTGCCATTTTCTGTAATGCTAATTCCAGCTTCTAAAATATGTTTGCGGTCATACCAACCTAGAATTTTAGGACCAGCAATTCCAACCTGTGGTCGTTCTACTACCGCTTCTAATAATTTTGCTAACGCTAATTTATCTGGTGCGCAATCATCATGAATTATCCATAACCATTCATTAGTTTCTTGATTATTGATTTGTTTATCAACAATTGGCAATTTAGCAACAGCTGCAGCTACCGCTGATCCAAAACCAGCACTTTTAGATTGTTTAATAACTGGGATACCAGCATTGCTTAGTAATTTGACTGAGCCATCAATTGAACCATTATCAACGGCAATAATTTGATCTGGCAATCGCTTTTGGGATGAGAGGGCAGCGACCACCTCACTTAACCAGGTAACACCATTATGTGTAACAAGAATTGCTGTTACATGCTGGTCTTTAACCTGTGCTTGAGTGCTTTGCTTTTCAGCCACCCGCTATTTTAAGCGCTGCGGCGCTTTAAACGGCGGCGTTCACGTTCAGATAATCCGCCCCAGATACCAAACCGCTCATCATGGGCGAGGGCATACTCCAGGCATTTAGAGCGAACATCACAGGATAGGCAAACTCTTTTCGCCTCACGGGTTGAGCCGCCCTTCTCAGGAAAGAAGGCCTCTGGATCGGTTTGAGCGCATAGCGCTCGCTCCTGCCATGAGAGTTGTTCTGAAGAAACAATAAGAGCTGAAAGCTCTGCACGTTGATCTGACATCTTTCTCCTTAAACCTAGTAAGTAACCTGTGAATGCTTCAGGGGCCAGGGTGTGCCCGCAATAAGATAATTACACGCTTGTAACTCTAATAAGTCAAGTCGATACTGGTAGATCTGTGGGGTTAAAAACCTAAATAATTGGAATTTACGATCATTCCTGCGGAAATTTGGGTATTTGGTGCGATTATCGAGTCAATAATTTTGCAATCTGCACCAATCTTTGCACCCCTACCAATTATAGAACCAGTAATCTGACAATTACTCTCAATAATTACATTAGGTGCAATATAACTTCCCTTTTCCACCCTAGCGGAAGTATCGATGCTTGAATCAGCTGCTGCAAGGTACTCCCCTTCATGCTTTGGCGTGGCTGGAGAGAAAACTTTGCCCATAATTAAATCTGCTGAAGCTTTAACTAAAGCTGCCGGCGTTCCAATATCTAGCCAATATGAGTTATCTAAATAACCAAATACCTGTGCTCCTGCTTTAAGTAGTTCTGGAAAGGTTTGGCGCTCCACACTGACTACCTGGTCTACTGGAATCTGCTGTATTACTTCAGATTTAAAAATATAACAACCTGCGTTAATTAGGTTACTAATTGGGTTATCCATTTTTTCTAAAAATGATTTAACCTGATTATTACTCTCTAATTCAACACAGCCATAAGCTCTAGCATCATCTACCTCAGTTAAATATAAGCTGACATCGGCCTGATGTTCTTGATGAAATTGAATCTGTTTTTTTAAATCATGGGCACCCAACACATCGCCATTAAAGATCACAACTAGGTCGCAAGGATCTAATAATTTTGCAGCATGTCTGATGCCACCTGCTGTGCCTAGGGCGCTACTCTCAACTGCATACTTAATTTTTATGCCAAATATTTCGCCATTGCCAAAATAGGGTTCAAATAACTCAGCCTTGTATGAGGTGGCAAGCACAATCTCGCTTATACCAGCCTGGGCTGCTTTTCTAATTTGGTGTTCAGTAAATGGCACTCCAGCTACCTCAAGCATCGGCTTAGGTGTTTGTAGTGTTAAGGGCAAGAGTCGAGTTCCTCTGCCGCCAACTAATAAAATTGCACTGATCTTCATAATGCCAGTCTTTCAACAACTTTATCTATGTCTTGATCATGAGCGGTTAAAGCAATTCTTACAAAATTATCACTACCATAAAAACTTCCTGGGGTAACCAAAATTCCAAGTTGAGCAAACCAATCAACGGTTTTATAGCAATCCTCATTTTTACTGCACCATACATATAGTCCAGCCTGGCTATATTCAATAGTGAAGCCAGCATTAGTTAATACATTAATTAACTTAGCTCTTCTGCTTGTATAGCGGTGGGCCTGCTCTTTTGCATGGTTGTCATCAGAGAGTGCAGCAATCATTGCATGTTGTATTGGCCCAGGCACCATTAATCCAGCATGCTTTCGGATCTGCCTAATTTGATCGATTAACTTTTTATCGCCAATTACAAAGGCGGCTCTATATCCGGCCATATTAGATCGCTTAGAAAGCGAGTGCACCGCCAAAATTCCAGTGTTTTCACCTTCAGTTAAGGCCAAAATAGATTTAGCTTGATCTGAAAATGATAAATAGCACTCATCACTTGCAATGACCGCATTATTGGCTCTGCCCCAATTAATGACCGCTGATATCTGAGAATCACTAAGAACCTGCCCAGTTGGATTTGCTGGTGAGTTAATCCAGGCAAGATCTGCCTTCGGCCAGTCTGCTGCCTTACTACCAACTGCAGTAGCTTGTGCTGACGCAAGTAGAGCGCCAACTAAATATGTTGGGTATGCAATTTGTGGGTATAAAACTCTCTTACTTTGCAAAAAAGTCGGTAATAGCGCAACAAACTCTTTTGAACCAATCACTGGTAGAACATCAAACTCACCAGTTGCACCTAGAGTGGAGATAGCCCAATGTTTTATCGCTTCCTTTAATTGCACACTTCCAGCAGTTAATGGATAACTTGGCGAATTACTCGCTTGGTTTAATGCCTCTTGAATAAACTTTGGCGTAGCGTCGACTGGTGTTCCTTGTGACAGATCAATAAAACCGCCTGGATACTGTTTTGCTTTTTCACCGTAGGGCGCCAAAAGATCCCATGGGAAATCTGGCAGTTTCAGAAAAACTTATTTCTCTTGTGGTGGAAGAGCTGCGACGACCTCATGATCTTTACCAATCGCTCCTAATTTAGCCGCACCGCCAGGAGAACCAATCTCTATAAAGAACTTACTATTTACCTCACTGTAATTTTTCCACTGTGTAGGAACATCATCCTCATAGTAAATTGCCTCAACTGGGCAAACTGGTTCACAAGCTCCGCAATCAACACACTCATCAGGTTGGATATAAAGCATTCGATCGCCCTCATATATGCAATCAACTGGGCACTCTTCGATACAGGACTTATCCTTCACATCAACACATGGTTGAGCAATTATGTAGGTCACGCTACTCCTTACAGTTATTTCACCTAGTTAGGTGGAGAATACTGCCATCAACTCTGATGATCTTTAGTATTAGTTTAATAGGAGGCACCATATGCAGCCATCAGCGGCCCAAATTGGCCAGCGGGTAAGCATCCGCATGCATGAAGCTGATGGGGGTTTTCGCGACATTTTGGGGGTATTGGAGAGCGAAAACACAGTACGCAAAAAAGATGGTTCGCTAGCCACCTTCGATCCAGCAAAGATAGCGGTATGGAAGGTAGTACCAAATAAATGAAATCATCAACTACAAATTACGAAATTAGATTATTTGATACAAAAAGTAGGCAACTTATGCCGCTAACAAGTAGTGATGGAGAAATTCTAAGAATTTATGGCTGTGGTCCAACAGTTTATCGTGATGCACATGTTGGAAATATGCGAACATTTTTACTATCTGACATAGTTATTAGGTTAGCAAAATTTATCGGATATAAAATTAAATTCATCCAGAATATTACTGATGTAGGGCACATGTCAGAGGATTTTATTGAAGATAAAATGTTAGCCCAGGCGAAAAAGGAATCTAAAGACCCGTATGAGATTGCAAAAATATATGAGGCTAGATTTCATTCAGATTTAAAACTGTTAAATATTAATCCAGCCGATAACTATCCTAAAGCTAGCGAATGTATTGACCTTATGCATGATCTAATAAGTAAATTGATAACAAAGGGTCATGCATATGTTGGAAGTGATAACTGCGTTTATTTCTCAGCGCAATCATTTGCAGGTTATGGTGCAATAAGTGGAAATCGCCTTGACTCACTAAAGCCAGGGCATAGGTTTGAGTACACCGAGGATGGTGCCAAGCGTTTTCATGCAGACTGGGCTCTTTGGAAAGCAGCTGAAAATAGAACTGAAATGATTTGGAATTCACCGTGGGGGAAAGGTTTTCCAGGTTGGCATATTGAATGCTCAGCTATGTCGTTGCATTACTTAAATAATTTTGTTGATTTACACCTAGGTGGAATAGATCTTCGATTTCCACATCATGAAAATGAGCGGGCACAGTCAAACTGCGCGATTGATAAGGAGGCAGTTTCGCTTTGGGTACACGGAGAACATTTGTTATTTGAGGGCCGAAAAATGGCTAAAAGTGCAGGAAATGTAATTTTAGTTTCAGATTTATTAGATCGTAATTTAGATCCGCTCTCCTTAAGATTATGCTTTCTTGAAAATCGTTATCGTAGTCAAATGGATTTAAGTTGGGATAGCCTTAAAGCAGCACACCAAACTATTAAGCGATGGCGCGATAAAATCCAAGTTTGGCAAAGTAGCAAGGAAATAAACCTACCTGAGGTTAAACAAATGGTTCATGAAATTATCACCGATCTAACTGATGATTTAGATACACCACGAGCACTTCAAAAACTAAGAAAGATTGAAAAATCTCAAGATTTAAGTGATGGCACAAAATTTGAGGTCTTTAAAGAGTTGGATGTTTTGTTTGGTTTAGCTTTACTTAACTCCTCCTCAAGTAAAGCTGAAATACCTAGCCATCTAAATGAACTACTTTCAAGGCGGGCAAAAGCTAGAAGTATGGGTGACTTTGCTGAAAGCGATCGCCTGCGGGACTTATTAGCAGAAAATGATATCTTGGTAAAAGACGAAAAAGATGGTCAGAGTTGGGATTGGTTAATTTAGCGATTCAATGATTTTGGTGTAATTAACCCAAATAACAATACTACTAAACCACCAAGTAAAAAAATGTTTCCAGATGTATTACCGTAAACCAAAATTTCATCTGCTAAGCCGGGTGATCCAGCTCTAATCGCTACAAGCAGCCAAGTTAAACTAAAGATAACTTGATATCGTCGAAAAAAATATAACTGACCTATCCCTCTTAGGCCTACAAAAGCTAACAATAATGCGGCAATTAACCCAAATGGTGAGTAGAGGTTATGTAGTAATACCGAACTAAACCCAACTATCAAGCCCATGCAAATAGAGTTAAACATACTCATAGTGTTATCCCAGAAAATAAATCTATTTCGCGACCAGATTCATCATATGGTTTTGATTTTTCACCTTTAACTAGTGTGTAGTATTCATCAGCCCAAACTGATAACCCTAAATTATTTGAAAGCGCAAAAAATGGACCATCTATTGCAATTTGGGTTTGGTGCGCCTTCATTGCCTCTAATTTCTGATTAACATAATCTGGAGCTTTTATAACTGAGGTTACTAATTCATCTGGCTTTGCAAAAGGTAAATCTTCTGCGCTATCAGCCCCAAAGAAACTCGAGCCCACCTCTTTCATTTTATCGATACCCATTTGGATTACAGATTTTGGCATTGTATTCCAATATATCTTGTTGATTTTCCAACCTTGATTTGATGCGAGCTCTGCAGCCAACATTGCAACTTGATTTGCCTTTATATGATCAGGGTGACCATAGCCACCAAATTCATCATAAGTGATTAGTACTTGAGGTTTGACCTCTAAAATAATCTTTACGAGTTCTTGAGCGGCTTCAGTTAAATCTGCCTGCCAAAACACATCTTTGCGTTCATTTTGGACAGTTCCAATCATTCCGCTATCACGCCACTTTTTATTTGGTGATCCTAGAAATCTAAAATCCCTTACCCCAAGGTGCACCATGGCATTCTTTAATTCGATTTCGCGATGTTCACCCAATTTGTCATCTTTACTACTGGCTAAGTTAGCCAGACTTTCAACTAATACTTCGCCCTCTTCACCACGTGTACAGGTTACTAATGTGACTTGTACGCCCTCTGCAGCATACTTGGCCATAGTTGCACCATTATTTATAGTCTCATCATCTGGATGAGCGTGCACTAGTAACAATCTTTTTGATGCATTCACTCGCACAATATAACTGGGAAAGTATTAAATCTGACAATTTAACAATATAGTGATTAGACTTAAACAATGGCTGATGAGAAATCCAATCGCCTGCCTAGAGATGAGCGCAGGGCACAATTACTAATTGCCGCACTTGAGGTTTTTACTGTCGCCGGTTATCACTCCGCTGCTATGGATGAGATCGCTGATAAGGCTCAGGTAAGCAAGCCAGTTCTATACCAACATTTTCCATCCAAGCTAGATTTATATTTGGCAGTCTTGGACCTACATATCGACTCTTTAGTATTTGCAATTCAAAAAGCTATTGCATCTAATCGAGAAAACTCTTCCAGAGTTGCAGCAACTGTTGATGCATACTTTGGATTTATAGATTCTGAAGGTGAAGCCTTCAGACTATTATTTGAAAGTGATATGAATCTTGAACCCCAAGTTCGTGAAAGATTAAATCGCATGACTTATGACTGTGCAGCAGCAGTTAGTGCTGTAATCTCTATTGATACTGGTTTAGGTAAAGAAGAATCAATGATGCTGGCTGTAGGTATTATCGGAACGGTACAAACTACCGCACGTCATTGGCTAGATCGAGATGGCAAAATCAATCGCACAAGAGCCACAGAGTTGGTAATGAATCTAATCTGGCGAGGAATCTCAGGATTCCCTAAATCAAAATCCTAAATTCGCATAGTTGTAATGGAATAGATAAGGTTGGGGTATGGCTACGGCAAAAGCATCAGGTAAAGGGACATCTCGCACCGAGGTAAAAATTGGTATCTCAGACTCAACTCATGAGATAAATATTGAATGTGTAAGTACTCAATCTGAAGTTATCGAAAAAGTGAATGAGGCTATTAAATCATCTTCCGTACTCTCACTTAGTGATTCAAAAGGGAGAGAGTTTTTAGTACCAGCTAATAAAATCAGTTATATTGAAGTAGGTGAATCAATTGATCGTCGTGTTGGATTTGCCAATTAAATAGAAACAACTCTCCTAGCATTAGCTTTAGATTCTAATTTCTCCCACTGATCTGGAATTGTGGTGTATTCGCCCAAAATATTGAGTTTTCCATTGCCGTGGTAATCACTTGAACCAGTCATAACTAGGTCAAACTCCCTAGCTAAATTAATTAAGCTCACCTTTTCATCAGGGGTGTGATCTCTATGATCTATTTCAATCCCATCCAAACCTGATTGAATAATCGAACCAAATGTCTCAACTGATATGACTCTTCCTCTATGCGAAGCCATCGGGTGGGCTATTACAGCTACACCACCAGCTGCTTTAATTAATTTAATAGCGTCCTCAGGTGATGGCGAATAGTGGGGTACGTAGTATTTTGAGGAGTTATGCAACATTTTTGTGAATGCCTCGTCGCGGCTTGCTACAACTCCTTTTTTTACCAATGCATCAGCAAGATGAGGCCTACCAAGTGTTGCACCATCTGACAGTTGTTCTAGTACATCTGCCATAGAGATATCAATACCCGCCTCATTAATACGCCGGATAATTTTTTCCATTCGACCATGCCGATTATCTCTAGTATTTTCTAAAGTTTTGATCAATTCATTATGTGTAGGATCAAAAAGCAAGCCCAGTATGTGAACACTGATCCCATCAGTAGTTTGACAAGATATTTCTGCACCTAGAACTAGCGATAGACCGGGACGCAATGCACCTATTGCTTCATCCCATCCACTTATTGTGTCATGATCAGTTAAAGCAAGAGTCGTAATTCCGGCTGCCATGGCTTTATTCACTAATTCAGTTGGGGTATCGGTACCATCACTAAAATTTGTATGAGTATGTAAATCTATCATTTTAGTTGAGAAGTTTCTTAACTAGATTTAATAACAAATAATGCACAACCAAATAGTAGACCATTAATTCCAGGAATTGTTCCAACTGGTGGAATGATGACCACTGAGCCAATAGTTTTAACTACTGATTCAACAGTTGCAGAAGCATTTGGTCGCTGGTCTGAAAAATTCGCAAGGTTTTTGGGGACTGCAACATTCTTGGTATTCATGACAGCTTTTGTTTTTTTCTGGATTATCTGGAATTCACTCGCTCCTGAAGATCTTAAATTTGACCATTACCCATTTATATTTTTAACGCTTCTGCTTTCATTGCAAGCATCTTATGCAGCACCGCTTATTCTGCTGGCTCAGAATAGGCAGGCGGATAGAGACCGAATTCAAGGTAACGAAGACCGCGAACGTGATGAGCGAAACATGGCTGATACTCAATACCTAACCCGTGAATTAGCCAGTTTAAGGACTGCATTGAGTGAGGTTACGAATCGAGATTACTTACATACACAGTTAACGGATGCGATTGAAGAAATTGTAAAGAAACTGAATAAGAAAAATTAAGTATTGATATTTAAGCGAACTCCAACTAAAGACTTCGGCCTTACTATTATTTGATCCAGTATTTCATCAAATATCTTCTTGTATTTTTCATCAGATAAGACGATAGGACTTCCTTCGTCCCCACCTTCACGTAGTTGAGCATCAAAAGGTATTTTAGAAAGTAGTGGTACATCTGAACCAACAAGTTGGCTTAATCTGCGCGTAGTTTCTTCGCCTCCCCCACTACCAAAAACTGAAAGCTTCTCCCCGCACTTAACGCATTCACTATCTGACATATTTTCAATTACACCGATTACTGGTTGTTTAATTTGATGAGCTATGCGACCAGCACGTTCTGCTACTTCAGCTGCCGCAATCTGAGGAGTAGTGACAACGATGATTTCAGAATTAGGAATTAGTTGTCCAAGAGATATCGCAATATCGCCAGTACCTGGGGGTAAATCCAATAAAAGTAAATCTAGATCTCCCCAGTATGCATCGCTTAATAATTGCTCTAGAACTCTATGTAATAACGGTCCTCGATATGCAACAGGATCTGATCGCTCTGGCTTAAACATCTCCATAGATACAACTTTTACGCCATAGTTTTCAACAGGAATAAATGTTTGATCAATTGCAGTGGGTCGCTTATCTAAAATTCCCATGAGTCTCGGAATTGAGTGACCATAAACATCTGCATCCAAGATTCCAACTTTTAAACCTCTAGCGGCTGCAGCAACTGCAAGATTTACAGTTACAGAAGACTTTCCAACTCCGCCCTTGCCTGATGCTATTCCGATTACTCTAGTTAGGGAATCGGGTTGGGCAAAAGGAATGAATTTTTCTCTACCTCCGCGGATTATTTTTTTCACATTATTTCGTTGCTCTTCATTCATCACTCCGAAAATAATCTCAACCTCAGTTATTTCCTTTATACCTTCAAGAGAATTCTTAATATCACTTTTTAATCTATCTTTCATAGGGCAGCCAGAAATTGTTAATAGAATTTTTAATTTAGCTAGGCCTGAGTCAAAATCAACAGATTCAACCATGCCAAGCTCAGGAAGCGGTTTATGCAATTCTGGATCTATCACCTTGTTCAAGGCTAGATTTATTGCTTCAATAGTGCTCATAGCAGATCCGGATCAATTTTAGGCTTTGGTTTAACATCAAAATCATTCTTATCAATTACATCACCAATATGTTTTTTAATAAAGGTTTTTGGATTTAGATCTTTAACTTGCAGATCCTCATATCCTGGCCCTAAATTGTCTTTCAACTCATTTGTTGCACTTTGTGCCATTTTCTTCGCTTTAACTAAAAATCGCGCAGCATCTGCAGCAATATTTGGTAAACGATCTGGCCCTACCAAAACAATTCCTATTATAAAAAGTCCAATTACCTCACCAGCACCCAAATTAAACATATTCTTATTTCTTAGATGCAGCTAAAACTACATCTACTTCTCTAGTTATATTGTTCCGCTTAAATTTAACTTTAACTTTATCGCCAATATTTTTGCTTCTAATTACTACAATTAATTCATCTGAATTTTCTATTTCAGCTCCATCTAGGGAAATAATAATGTCGCCTTTGCGCAATCCTGCTTTATCAGCTGGCCCTCCAGGAGTGATACCGGCTGATTCACTCGAGATTAATGCACCAGTTCCAGTAAATTGCGTATCAACAGAAATGCCCATGATTGGGTAAGTTGAAAAGCCAGTTTTTATTAACTGCTCTGCAGTCTTCTTGGCCTGATTGATTGGAATTGCAAAACCCAAACCAATTGATCCTGCCTGTGAGCTCACGCCCAATGTCGCAATCGCTGAGTTAACTCCAATTACTGCACCAGTCAAATCTACTAATGGTCCACCAGAATTTCCAGGATTAATGGCAGCATCGGTTTGTAGTGCGTTGATAAACGAAGATTCACCAAATCCATTTCCTGTTGTTACAGCTCTATTCTTAGAGCTAATAATTCCCGCTGTAACAGTTCCGGAAAGGCCAAGCGGTGACCCTATTGCAATCACTGCATCACCAACTAAAACTTGATCACTATTTCCTAATTGTAAGGTGGGAGCAGCCTGAACATTTATTTTTAAAACAGCCAAATCATATGAATTATCTCTGCCAATTAGTTTGGCTGGAAACTTTTTACTATCAGAAGTTTCAACTGTGATTCGTCCACTTTTTGCTGCAGACTCAACAACATGGTTATTAGTCAAAATATATCCATCACTATCAAGAAAAAAGCCAGAGCCAGTTCCTGATCCGCCCGAGCCATTAACTGATATTGAGACCACGGCGGGAATTAGCCTGGCTGCAAGAGCTGAAATTGAGCCAGGGGCTCGTTCTACAACATTTTCTGTTTGAACTAAATTCGCTCCAAGATTATCTGTGGTGTTTCGACCAATAGTCGCACCTATCGCACCAGCAATTAAACTTACAACTACAACTAAAACTATGATTGATGAATTATTTCTCTTTTGTATATAAATTCTGGGCTGCTTTTCTACAGCAGGTTGCCACCAAGGGGTGTTTAATGGCTCTTTCATTTAAGCAAGTTTATTGGCTACTAATACCCCAGCGCCAACTGGAATTACTGATGATGACCACCTTTGATCATCTTTCATGACTTTAACTACAGCCCTTCTAGCAATACTCTCAGGATCACGTTGAGTTGGATCAACTACCTTTCCATTACTTAATACTTGATCAATTATTAATACTCCTCCGGGCTTGAGTAATCTGTAAGACTCTTGAACCATATCGAACAAATCTAGTGCTGGCCTTATTACTACTATCTCATATGAGTTATCTGCAAGTTTTCCAATAACTTCAATTAGTTTTCCAGTAATAATTCTATATTTTGCTGCAGAAATACCAGCCTCTTCAAAAATCGATCTTGCCAACCTTGAATGCTCGCGTTCAGAGTCAATTGTGGTCAAAACACCATCTGGGCTAATCCCTTGTAGAACCCATAGTCCACCGACACCTGACCCGGTTCCGATTTCTACAACTGATTTTGAGTTTAAAAGTTTTGTTATAAATTTAATGTAATTTCCTACAGCTGGCGTTGGATCTGATGCGCCAACCTCTTCACCATTACGTCGAGCAAGTTGCATAAAGTAATCCTCGTGCGCATAACCTTCAGAGTAAGAATGCATATCTCCTCTTGGAGAGTTTGATTGGTTCAAAATGTTTTCAACCATTCAATTAAAAGTCTAGAACCAAATCCAGTACCACCCTTGATGTTTTCACCTGAGTCAGTTTCAGATCTACCTGTTCCTGCTATATCAAGGTGAATCCAATTACGCTTACCAACAAAATTCTCTAGAAATAGCGCAGCGGTAATGGAGCCTGCTGAAAAATCAAACTTATCAGCCAAGTGATTTATGTCTGCAACATCACTTTCAAGCGCTGGTGTGTAATCATCAACTAAAGGCATGTGCCAAACTCTTTCACCTATTTTTTCACCTATTTCTGTGAACTTCTTAGCAAGAGATTTATTTCTAGTATACATAGCAGCATGTTGACGCCCTAGACCCAAAGTTGCAGCTCCGGTAAGTGTTGCTAGATCAACTAAATAATCTGGGTCTAACTTCAAATCAGCATAAGCTAAGCCATCTGCCAAGACTAAACGTCCTTCTGCATCTGTATTCAGAACTTCAACTGTGGTGCCACCAAATTGCTTTATAACATCAGAGGGGCGCTGTGATGTTGCAGATAATGAATTTTCTGCAGTCATAAGCAGCGCCGTTACTTTAACTTTGGGTTTAATTCTGGCCATAGCAACAGTTGCCACTAATACCGCGGCTGCACCTGCCATATCGCTCTTCATACCAACCATACTTTCGTAAGGGCGCTTAAGTGAAACCCCACCCGTATCAAACGTTATTCCTTTTCCTACTAGTACAACATGCGGCCAATTACCTGAACCTTTAGGTGCATAGCGAACTTCAATCAACCTTGGACCCGGGTTTGGTGAAGAGTTTCCAACAGCATTTAATCCACCAAAGTCTTTAATTGCATTGCCAGATTTAACTGCAATTGAAAGGCTTGAACTCTTTGCCGACGAAACAAGAGATGTCGCCTGTTTAGCTAGCCACTGTGGGTTCTTAATGTTGGATGGGGTATGAATTAAATCGCGTGCTTGCCAGACTGCACTAGCCAATATATCGGCTTTTTCAACTTCTTCTAAAAAATTTCCGTATAAAATGAATGTCGGTTTTTTATCTTTTTGTTCAGTTTTAAGTAAAAATTGATAATTAGAAAGAACTAGCGCAGTTGCAGCTACTGTGATCAATTTACTATCTGAGGTTAGATAAACAAGCAATTGAGTATCCGTATTTTTTACTTTTCTTCCGAGAGCTGTGGATGCTTTTCTTATGTCATCTGAATTTTGAGCACCAACGCCAACTAGATAAATTCGATTCAAATTCCCACTAGCAAGTGGAATCTCAATAATTTCGCCAGCTTTACCAGAAAATTCCGTCCACTTTGAAAGCTCAACTTTAAAATCAAGTTTAGTTAGATTTATAAGACTTCTAACTAAATTATTCTCTATTACCTTAACTTGATCATCATTGACCACAGGAATTGCAACTGCAGTTATTTCTGACAAATCTGTATCTTCAATACTTAAATTTTGAAGTTTTGGATATAAATCAAAAGATTTAGGATTCATGATCCTGATTAAACTAAGGTCAGTATTACTTTTTTACTAATGCGACTGCGGCTTGTAATACATTTCCTAGGTTAGTAGCCTCTTCAATATTTAATTCAACTACAAGTCTTCCGCCACCTTCAAGAGGGATTCGCATTACCATCGAACGAGCCTCTTTAGTTACCTCCATAGGACCATCACCAGTTCTTGGTTTCATTGCGGCCATTTGGGTCTCCCTATACAACTAATTGGATTCCAACTAGAGGCGTAATTATCCCTGATATTTGCACTTGTGGGAAATCCTATAAATTACCTTTAGAAATCATTGCGATTAGGCGGGATTTACCACTTGCAATAACCGAAATAACTGCCCTTTCTGGGACACCGAGTTTCTCGGCTATGTGTGTGGTACTCACCATATTAACTAAATGTAAAGTCAAAATTAGCCGCTCTTCTTCAGGCAAGGTAGATATTAATTCCGCAATCGTCTTTTCTTTGCCACCTGAGCTCATGGAATAAGGTTAGCGCGCTGTAGGAAAACTATTCGTATTAACGTGTAAGTAGCCTTGCAAATCTGCGTAATGAGAGCCAAACTCCCAGTAATAATACAGGTTTCATTACTATCAAAAAAATAGCTGGGGCAATTAAATTTTCCTGCCAATTAAAAATAGTTCCCTTTTTGGTTTTTATTAATTTGAATCGTCCAGTACCTCTTATTACACGACCAATATGAACTACTTCGCATAATACTGGCGGCTTAAACGCTGTAATTTCCATTGTATCTAAAATACCTAACCGCAACTTAGGATAAAGTTTAGGAAATAATCCAGTGAAAGCAAAAATTAGGACGCCTTTACCATTTTTAATGGTCCGATCCTGATCCAATTCAGACCAAACTTTCGTTTGCAACATCCATTCACTTTGACTACGCCAATCAACTAGAGAATTCCAAACTGATTCAAGGGGTCTATCAATTTTAATGTTTAGCTCTAGATGTGAAAGTTTTCTCATTTATTTTCGAATCCTTATTGCATCTAAAGTTGCAGGGATATCTTTACACCATACAACCAACTCGTGTTGACCAGCCTTCATAAAATTGTGAGTAGATAGGTGATCTAATGCCAACCTAAGTGGATCATAGACTCCTATTGGGTCACATATTGCAATTGGTTTTTGGTGAAATTTTAAATAGCTACCAACCCAGATCTCAAAAAATTCTTCAAGCGTTCCGATTCCGCCCGGCAATGCTATAAATGCATCCGATAATTCTTCAATTTTCGCTTTTCTCGCTCTCATATCATTAACTACATGCATCTGAGTTGCCTCTTTATCCTCAAATTCAAGATTAATTAATAGCTCAGGGATCACCCCAATTGTTTTTGCTCCAACTGATCTTGCACCTTTTGCTACTTGCCCCATCATTGAGGCTTTACCGCCGCCCCAAACTAAATCCCATCCCTGCTCGCCAATTGCCTTTCCAATTTCAAATGCTAAATCAAGAGAAGTTATTGGAATATTAGGTGCAGATGAACAGAAAACAGATACTCTCATGAAATTAGTCTATTACCTTGGCAAGATTTTGATACATTTGAGTAATGAGTACCGATAAAAACTTCGCTTTTGGCTTTGGAGTAGCCACACAGAATAGTTCAGGCCAAGTGCTTGATTGTTTTTTTTATTCCTTAGGGCTGGGTGAATTAACAAATAGTCATCTTAATTCAGATTTAGCAGCACAAATTGGAATTGATGAAATTCGTAAAGTAAAGAAAATTTCTGTTGAATTAAAAATTGATTTATCTGATAAGCCAAAGGATGCAATTGATGTTTATCTACGCTTACACCTTCTTTCACATAGATTAATCAAGCCAAATGAATTAAATTTAGATGGTATTTTTGGATTGCTTTCAAATGTTGTCTGGACTTCAGCTGGTCCTTGTGATGTTGATAGTTTTTCAGAGGTCAGAATTAAACTACAAAATAAATATGGGAATTTGACTGTTTACTCAATTGATAAATTTCCAAGAATGATTGACTATGTAATTCCTGATGGTGTGAGAATTGCAGACGGTGATCGCGTTCGCCTGGGCGCTTATTTATCACCTGGAACAACAATCATGCATGAAGGGTTTGTAAATTTCAATGCTGGTACATTAGGTAAATCGATGGTTGAAGGTCGCATTAGTGCAGGCGTTACGGTTGATGATGGAAGTGATATTGGTGGCGGTGCATCCATCATGGGAACTTTAAGCGGTGGTGGAAAGGAGGTAATTTCTATTGGGAAAAGGACTCTGCTGGGAGCTAACTCAGGAATTGGAATAAGCCTAGGCGATGATTGCATTGTAGAGGCTGGAGTTTACATAACTGCTGGATCCAAAATTACATTACCAGATGGAACAATAGTTAAAGCAAAAGAACTCAATAAGGCAAGTAATTTGCTGTTTAGAAGAAACTCTCAAACTGGCAGTCTTGAGGCACTACCTAAAACTGGTACTTGGGCTGGCTTAAATTCAGTACTTCATTCTAACTAGATTTAAAAAGTTTTTTTGAAGAAGTTATAAAGCCTAGGCCCCAAGACATGTGCATTACTAATAACACACTTGGCATAAGTAATTTCTCGAAAAAGCTTTTACCAATTACTAGACTACCTATAGAAATTATTATCAAATAAATTAAAGTTGGAATAATAAAAATTGGATTAAAAAATACCGAAAGAATTATTGAAATAGTTGTTGCAACTAAAGTAAATGGTGGAGCAAGATACCGATAATTTACAGTTTCTTTATATTGCCTTGATACAACTCTTCGCCACCTACCATATTGAAAATACTGCTTTGCTAATTTTATAATTGAATTTCTTGGCCGGTAGGTAACTATCAGTTTGGGATCAAACCAAATTAATCCACCATTTTTGCGAAGGCGATAATTTAGCTCCCAATCCTGAGCTCTTATATATCGCTCATCAAATCCCCCGGCCTTAAGGATTGCTGACTTTTTGAAGGTACCAAGATAAACAGTGTCCGACTCACCAGCGCCTCCTCCAGTATGGAACTTGGAGGGACCAACACCTAATTTTGACCTCATAGCAAGTGCAATAACTCTTTGCAAACCCTGATTACCATCTGCATGCATTACTCCGCCAACATTTACGGCATTTGTTTTTTGCATTATTTTAATTGCACTTGAAATATAATCTTTGCCTATTTCAGAATGACCATCGATACGACTAATTATTTCATAATTAGATTTAGCGATTGCCAAGTTCAAGCCAGTAGCTGTTTGTCCTGAAGGATTTTCAACTAATTTAATTCTACTATCAGTTAATTGTAATCTTCTGGCTATCTCATTGGTTTTATCTTTTGATGGCCCTAACGCCAAAATTACCTCAATTTTTCCAACATAATCTTGATTAAGGATTGCTGAGATACAGTTAGTCAAATTTTGCTCTTCATTGAGAAGGGGCAGGATTACCGAAACCTCAGGTAGTGATGTTTCCACCATAATCCTCCTCATCATTATTTCTAGAGCGAAATTTCAATGCCTATAATCTAGGATAAGAAGATGAAATCCGCTCGTAGTGTCAGAATCATAACTGGAATCTCTATCGCAATATTATCGATTTCTGCCGTTAGTGCTCTTGCATTCACTACCGTGACCGCTTCAATAGAGAAAATTGATGTATTTGCCGGATTAGATAATAGGCCAAATAAAAAGTCTTCGGCAATTAACTATTTAATTGTTGGATCTGACACCCGCGAAGGCCTAACTAGAGCTGAACAAAAAGCTTTAAGAGTTGGCTCGATAAAAACAGCAGCGGGTAAAAGATCAGACACAATGCTGCTTGTTCACATCTCTAAGTCCAGGGACAAAGCTGTACTTGTTTCAATACCGCGCGATTCTTATGCACTGATTCCTGAACATTTAAATAGTCAAGGAAAAATAATTCCAGCGTCATACTCAAAGTTAAATTCATCTTTTAACTGGGGAGGTGCATCGCTTTTAATTAGAACTCTTGAGCAAATGACAGATTTAAAAATAGATCATTATGTTGAAATTAACTTTGTAGGCTTTGCTCGAATGGTAGATTCTTTGGGTGGAATTGAAGTCTGTACTAAAAAAGATATTAATGATTCTAAGAGTCATTTAGTACTTCCGGCTGGAGTTCATACGCTAAATGGAATAGACGCACTTAAATATGTAAGAACTAGAGAGTTTGATGGACTTGGTGATATCGGAAGAATGCAAAGACAACAGGCGTTCATTTCTTCTGTGGTAAAAAAGGCTACAAGCATGGGCGTATTGCTTAATCCAATAACAATGACAAGCTTTCTAAACTCAGCACTTTCTGCAGTCACAACTGATGAAGGCTTAAGTAGCTCTGACATGATTGTATTGGCAAAACAACTTAAGTCGCTTTCGGCTTCAAATGTTAGAACTTTAACTGTTCCACTCTCTGACCTTTATTACAATGCAAACGGTGTCACTGCATCTGTTTTATGGGATCCGGTGCTTGCTCCAGAATTGTGGGAAAGATTGCGAGAAGATCGCGCCGTGGTTGATGAGGTAGTGCCCTCCCCTTCTCCTTCCTCTACAAAATTAGAAAGACCGAAAATAATTGATAAGTTTGAGACCCGTACAGCACAAGATAACATTTGCCGCTAATTAGATAGGCTTTCTATATGACTTTAAAGCTTTCCGTAATCGGGACTGGATACCTTGGTGCTACTCATGCAGCCTGCATGGCAAGTATGGGTTTTCAGGTAATTGGCTTTGATACCGAACAAAGCAAAATAGATTTACTAAGCAAAGGAAAAGTTCCGTTCTATGAGCCTGATCTTGAGGAATTACTAGATAAGCAAATTAAGTCTAGAAGATTAACTTTCACAAAAGATATTAATGACTTGACTGATTGTGATGTTCATTTTATTTGCGTAGGCACTCCCCAAGTTAAAGGTGGTATTGCAGCTGATTTAACTTATGTAAATGCAGCATTAGAATCTGTAGCTAAAATTGTAAAGATTGGAGCGTTAGTTGTTGGCAAATCTACTGTTCCAGTAGGAACTGCCGAAAAATTAAGAAATAGATTAATCGAAATAAATCCTAAATCTGATTTAGCGTGGAATCCAGAATTTCTACGCGAGGGCTTTGCGGTCGAAGATACATTAAAACCTAATCGCTTAGTAGTTGGAGTTACTAATGATAATGCCGAAGAAATACTTAAAAAAGTCTATGCAATAAATCTAAAAGAAGGTACTCCTTGGGTTAGAGCGGATTTACCAACTTCTGAACTTGTTAAAGTTGCGGCTAACTCTTTTCTTGCAACAAAAATTTCATTAATAAACGCTATGGCTGAAGTCTGTGAAGCAGCAGGTGGTGATGTAACCGTACTAGCAAAAGCCATTGGATATGACCCAAGAATCGGAAATAGATTTTTACAGGCAGGCATTGGCTTTGGTGGTGGGTGCCTTCCAAAAGATATTCGAGCCTTCATGGCACGGGCAGAAGAGCTTGGGGCTCAACAAGCAGTTAAATTCTTGAAAGAAATTGATGAAATTAATCTTCGTGCTCGGCAAAGAATTATTGAATTAGTTAGAAAAGATTTGGCAAATAATTTACAAGGTAAGAAAGTTTCAATTCTTGGTGCAGCATTCAAGCCAGACAGCGATGATGTTAGGGATTCTCCAGCACTTGATATTGCAGCTCAAATCCAAGCTGCTGGAGCAATTGTCACCGTACATGATCCCAAAGCAATTGAGAATGCTCAGAAACGTTTTCCTGCACTAAAGTTTTCTGAAGGCATCAATGAAACTCTTCAAGGCTCAAATATTGTTTTACACCTAACTGAGTGGAAAATTTATCGAGAGATAGATCCTGTAAATGCTAAAGCTCTAGTCCAAAATGCAATCATTATTGATGGCAGAAATGCTTTAGATCGAGAATTATGGCTAAAAGCAGGGTGGAAGTTTAGAGCTTTGGGTAGAACTCATGTCTAGCCAAGATGTTAATGAGTTATTAGATTTAAAAATATGGGCGGTTGTTGGCCTAAGTAATAATTCTGAACGAGCAGCATATAAAGTGGCCAAAGTTTTGATTGAAAAAGGACATACGGTAATTCCTATACATCCAAAAGCTGAGACCGTACATGGTCAAAAGGGTTACGCATCACTTTCTGAAGTGAAATCTTCAATAGATGTAGTTGATATCTTTGTAAATTCAAGTCATGTTGGACCTATTGTTGATGAAGCTATTTTAATTGGTGCTAAAGGTGTCTGGTTGCAACTCGATGTTATTGATGATTCTGCGATACTACGTGCTAAAAATGCTGGCTTATACACGGTAATGAATCGTTGCCCCGCGATTGAATATGGTAAAAAATAATTATTCTTTAATTTCTCCACTGAAGTACTGCTGTGCATGAATGATTTCTGTCAATAAGTTTTCTACGTTATCACCAATTACAGACACTCTCTTTGTTGCTTGATTGAACTTTAAATTCGGATTTCTTGCCATTAGGTGTAAATAAGGCCGGTAATCATTACTATTCGCATCCGTTATTAAAGATCCAGAGACTGTATATGATCTTAAGACTTCTGTGCTTCCAAGGGGTAAATCTAATACCGCTCTAAGAAATTGTTCGGCATAGCTAGTAATTGAGCCAACACTTAAATTATCTTGGACAACAGGATTTAGCCAATTTATAGATATTAGTTTGGTAAAGTCATCTGCATCAACAATAAGTTCGACTGCCCCTACGAGTCCAATTTCTCCAGCTAATTTAATTACCGATAATTGAATTCTGCTCGCTAGCTCTTCACTCATACCCGGAACTGGAGTTATTGAAATATTTCCTGAAATTAATGAAATTGGCCAAGTTGAAACTTGTGCATGGCCTGAACGAGCGACCAAAATGGAGTACATCTCATTCGCTGGTTGATGTTTTTGAATCGTAGCTAATTGTTCAATTGCCTGAATCGGAGGGTAAGTTAATACTCCAGACCTTTGAATAGTTTTAAGTGCTGATAAAGAAATATGGTTCGGCTCTATACACAAAACATCACATAGCTTGCTGAATTCTACTAATTGATCGGTTTCAAATTTTTTGGCAGAGAAATTAATAGTGACACCCAGCTTATTGGCCTCATCTGTGAAGCTAGTTAGGGTTAAATCGTCTGCAATTAAGCCAATAATTGGGAATGACATGTAATAAGGTTACCTTTAATATGACTCAGATTATCCTTGCATCATCATCTCCCTCCCGATTAAGGCTTTTAGAGAGCGCAGGGATTAGGCCAATAGTTAAGGTAAGTGAAGTTGATGAAGAGTCTGAGGAGTTTGCATCCTTATCCCCTAAAGAATTAGTAAGTAGATTGGCTATTCTCAAAGCTCATGCAGTTAAAAATGATGCCTCAGGGCCTTCTTTAATAATTGGTTGTGACTCAACATTTGAATTCAATGGAAAGTCCTTAGGTAAGCCAATTACTCGTGAATTTGCAATCTTAAGGAGTAGAGAACTTAGTGGAAAAATTGGTTATCTACATACTGGGCACTGCCTTATCGATACTAAAAGTGGCAAGGAGGAACACAGAGTTTCAACTGCCCAGGTGGAATTTGCTTTAATTTCAGAGCAAGAAATTTTGGATTATGTTGATTCTGGTGAACCTTTAAATGTTGCTGGAGGATTCACACTTGACGGGTTGAGTGCACCATTTATTAAGCGGATAGAAGGTGATCCAAGCGGAATAATTGGTCTATCGCTTCCATTACTTCGAGAAATGGTTATATCACTTGGTTATAGCTGGCTTGATATTAAAAATACTTAGTATTTACGATAAGTTTACCTAATGAGCAAACTTCATAAAGACCCAATTGGCACCGCCGAAAAAGCCGCCAAAGGAATTAGTAAGATAACTAAAAAAAATAAACATGATGTTGCATTAATAATGGGTTCTGGATGGGTATCTGCTGCGGAGGCCTTAGGTACACCTACACATGAATTCGCAGTTACAGATTTACCGGGTTTTCCTGCTCCTACAGTTACCGGTCATGGTGGGAAAGTACGCTCTTACGATTTAGAAAACTCTGTAAAAGCTTTAGTATTTCTGGGTAGAACTCATCTTTATGAAGGTTCAGGTATGGAGCCAGTTGCGCATGCGGTTAGGACAGCAGTAAAAGCTGGGTGCCGCACTATTGTTTTAACTAATGCATGTGGTGGGATCAATACTGGTTACAAGGTTGGGCAACCAGTAATTATTAAAGATCATATTTCTTTAACCGCCGCTTCACCACTTATCGGCGCGGATTTTGTAGATTTAATGGACTTATATAGCAAAAAATTGAGAGAGCTTGTAAAAGCTGAAGATCCTTCACTTGAAGAGGGTGTGTATGTACATTGGCGCGGTCCTGCTTACGAGACACCTGCGGAAATACGAATGATGAGAACAATGGGAGCAGACCTTGTAGGCATGTCAACTGTTCCAGAGGCAATTGCAGCGCATGCATTAGGGGCGCAAATTCTCGCAATTTCCTTAGTTACTAATGCTGCTGCTGGAGTGACTGGTGAAAAACTAAATCATGCAGAGGTAATTGCTGCTGGAAAAGCTGCAGCTGATCGAATGGGAAAACTTTTAGCTAAGGTGCTTCCTAAGTTGTGATTTCAGAGCAATTAAAATTCGAAGTAGAAAATTGGATAAAGCACGATCCAGACAAAAAAACAGCTGAACAACTGAGTACTTGGTTAAAAGAGGGTAATGAAAAAGAATTAAATCGCTGCTTCAGTGGTTTTTTGCAATTTGGCACTGCTGGATTGCGAGGGCCTCTAGGCCCTGGTCCATCCTGTATGAACAGAGCAGTTGTTTCTAGAGCTGCTGCAGGAATTGCTAAGTTTATGAAAAAAAATAATTTAAAATCAGTCGTAATTGGTAGAGATGCAAGATTTGGATCAATCGAATTTGCTCAAGATAGCGCTGAGATACTTGCAGGCGCCGGAATGAGGACTTATGTACTACCCCGAGAATTACCAACGCCAGTACTTGCTTTTGCGGTAAAAAGACTAAAAGTTGATGTTGGAATTATGGTTACTGCCAGCCATAATCCCGCAACGGATAATGGATATAAAGTTTATTTAGGTGGTGATGTAAATGGAATTTCATACTCTGGATCTCAAATAATTTCACCAGTAGATCAGGAAATTTCAGATGAAATATCTAATGCTGACCTAAGTCCAAGTCGATCAACAGATATTCAAATTGTAGAAGAGGGTCTAATTAATGAGTATATTGAATCTGTTGCATCTCTAGTTCATAAGCCAAATAATTTAAAAATAGTTTATACCCCTCTTCATGGTGTAGGCGCTGAAATATTTATGAAAGTATTAAAGCTTGCTAAATTTTCAAACCCTATTATGGTTAATGAACAAAAAAATCCGGACCCAAATTTTCCAACTACCAAGTTTCCAAATCCAGAAGAGCCAGGAGTTATGGATTTGGCAATTAAATATGCAAAAGATGTCGAAGCTGATTTAGTAATTGCTAATGATCCTGATGCTGATAGATGTGCAATCGCAGTTAAAAGCTCAAATGGCAACTGGCGCACCGTCCGTGGTGATGAAGTAGGCACCGCACTTGGTAAATACTTGATTGATTCTCATAACCTTAAAAATAAATCAATGGCAAATTCCTTAGTATCATCTACACTTTTGAGTAAAATAGCCAAGCATAATCAAATCAACTTTTTTGAAACACTTACTGGTTTTAAATGGATTTCAAAAATCCCAAATCTAGCGTTTGGCTACGAAGAGGCACTTGGGTATTGCGTCGACCCTGAGGTCGTAAATGATAAAGATGGCATAAGTGCAGCGGTACTAATAGCGCAGTTAATCGATGAATTAAAAAATAAAGGTAAAAGTTTTGATGATTATTTAGATGATATTGGAGTTGAATTTGGATTTCATGCTACAGATCAGATATCTGTGCGCGTCGATGATCTGGCGCAGATAAATAAATTACTAAGCAAAATTATTAGTGATCCACCCTCTGATCTTGCTGGCTATAAAATCGAATCTGTTGAAGACTTAAATCAGTCCAAAGATCTAAAAACTACTGGAATCAGACTCAGATACTCAGGTGAAATTAGAGTAATAATTAGGCCAAGTGGTACTGAACCAAAATTGAAGTGTTACATCGAGGTAGTTAAATCAAATAAAAGTAAATCTTTGGAATTGATATCGCAAATTAAAGAAGTTTTGACTAAAGTACTGTCATGATTGTAGATGGAAGTGAGAAATCACTAAAAGATTTTTTAGATGATTTACCTCCAGTTGATCAAGTGGGAGTGGAAGCTCGAGCCACAATGTTGGCTACTCGAAGTATAAAAACTACGAGCAAAGCTTGGGCAATCGATATGGCTATTAGTATGGTTGATCTAACTACTTTAGAAGGTGCTGATACGCCTGGAAAAGTTAAAGCGCTATGCGCTAAGGCCGTAAGGCCTGATCCAACTGATTTAACAGTTCCATCTGTCGGAGCAATTTGTGTTTACAACGATATGGTCAAGGTTGCTAGAGCTGAGTTGGATTTAATTGGCGGAAAACATATTCCCGTTGCTGCAGTCTCCACTGCCTTTCCTTCTGGTCGAGCCTCTATGGAGGTTAAAAAGCAGGACACCCTAGATGCTCTAAATGCTGGTGCTACTGAGATCGATATGGTTATTGACCGTGGCGCTTTTCTTGCTGGAAAAATTAGCCAAGTCTTTGAAGAAATAAAGATTATTAAAGAACTTTGTGGGAATAAGGCCCACCTAAAAGTAATATTTGAAACCGGTGAATTAGTGACGTACGACAATGTTAGAAAAGCATCATTTATTGCTATGTTAGCTGGGGCTGACTTTATTAAGACTAGTACTGGAAAAGTTGCACCCGCAGCCACAGCGCCCGTAGTTTTAGTTATGTTAGAGGCAGTGCGTGATTATTTCGCACTTACCGGATTAAAAATTGGCGTAAAGCCTGCTGGTGGAATTCGAACAACTAAGGATGCAATTAAGCAACTAGTACTTGTGAATGAAACTGCTGGGCCAGACTGGCTTACCCCTAGCTTGTTTAGAATTGGGGCTAGCGCGTTATTAAATGACCTATTAATGCAGCGAATGAAAATGCGTACTGGGCACTACGCTAGTGCTAATTACGTAACTATGGATTAGGTGGGTCATGAGCGAATTTGAATATGCAAGTGCTCCTGAATCCAAGGAAATTGCAAAAATTGCTGCCTCATATGATCTATTTATCGGCGGTAAATTTGTTAAAGCAAAAAAGGGAAAGAGTTTCGACACGATAAATCCAGCTACAGAAGAGGTGCTGGCAAAGATTGCTTATGCCGATAAATTAGATATTGATTTAGCAGTAAAAACTGCTAGATCCGCCTATACAAAAATTTGGTCAAAAATGCCGGCTAAAGAACGTGGTAAATATTTATACCGAATTGCAAGAATTTTACAAGAACGAGCCCGTGAATTTGCTGTTGTGGAGACCTTGGATAATGGCAAGCCTATTAGGGAATCAAGAGATACTGATATTCCACTAGCCGCTGCACACTTTTTCTACCATGCAGGCTGGGCCGACAAATTGGAATATGCCGGAGTCGGGAGTAAACCAAAGGCACTTGGAGTTGTAGGTCAGATAATTCCTTGGAATTTTCCATTACTTATGCTCTCATGGAAAATTGCGCCAGCATTAGCTGCAGGAAATACTGTTGTGTTAAAACCAGCCGAAACCACTCCGTTAACTGCGCTTTTATTTGCCGAAGTTTGCCAACAAGCAGGATTACCAGATGGTGTAGTAAATATTATTACTGGAGATGGAATTACGGGAGCAGCTCTAGTAAATCATCCAGATATCAATAAAATTGCGTTCACTGGTTCAACAGAGGTTGGTAAAGCAATTGCAAGATCAATCGCAGCCACCAATAAAAGTGCCACTCTTGAGTTAGGTGGTAAAGCAGCAAACATAGTTTTTGAAGATGCTGCTTTTGATGAGGCTGTTGAGGGAATAGTAAATGGAATTTTCTTTAATCAAGGTCATGTCTGCTGTGCTGGCTCTAGGTTATTGCTACAAGAGAATATTGCTGATGAAGTAGTAGAGAAATTGAAAAAAAGAATGAGTTTGATTCGGGTCGGTGACCCTATGGATAAAAATACTGACCTTGGAGCAATCAACTCTGCTGAACAATTAAAGCGAATAAAAGAAATAAGTAATACAGGTGATGCAGAAGGTGCTCAGCGGTGGTCTGCTGAATGCAAATTGCCTACTAAAGGCTTTTGGATGGCCCCAACGATTTTTACTGGAGTTTCACAAGCTCATCGAATCGCAAGAGAAGAGATTTTTGGTCCTGTCTTGTCAGTTTTAACTTTTAGAACACCGGCCGAGGCGATAGAAAAGGCAAACAACACGATGTATGGGTTATCAGCTGGAATCTGGAGCGATAAAGGATCAAAGATTCTTTGGGCTGCCCAGAAATTAAAGGCTGGTGTTATTTGGAGTAATACATTTAATAAATTTGATCCTGCTAGCCCATTTGGTGGTTATAAGGAATCTGGCTGGGGGCGTGAAGGTGGACGCCATGGACTAGCAGGGTATTTGACCTCCGAATCAAAGGTTAAAAAATGAGCCGGATAGATGTGCATAAGACATATAAGTTATTTATAGCTGGTGCATTCCCTCGAAGTGAATCAGGCAGAGTTTATGAAGTAAAAGGTGCTGATAAAAAATTCCTAGCAAATCCTGCAATGGCTTCTCGAAAAGATTTAAGAGAAAGTGTTGTAGCGGCTAAAAATTCATATCTTGGCTGGTCTAATGCCACATCATTTAATAGAGGCCAGATTTTGTACCGTATCGCTGAAATTATGCAGGGTCGAAGTGAACAATTTGTTTCTGAAATATGCGCCCTTGAAGGTTTAAGTAGCAAAGCAGCCGCCGCTCAGGTTGAAGAAGCAATCGATACCTGGGTTTGGTACTCAGGATGGTGTGACAAACTTTCATCAGTGACTGGGTCTTTAAATCAGGTCTCTGGCCCTTTTTATAACTTTACAACTCCTGAATCACTTGGTGTTATTGCAGTATTTGCTGAAAATAAGCCTTCATTACTTGGCGCAGTTAGAACTTTAGCTCCGATTATTGCCGGTGGTAACACTGCAATTTTAATTGCAAGCGAAAATTATCCCCTGCCAGCAATTACTTTAGGAGAGGTACTTTCTACGAGTGACTTACCTGCCGGAGTGGTAAATATCTTGACTGGAAAAACATCAGAACTGTCACCGTGGGTTGGCTCGCATATGGAGATTGACGGTATTGATGCTGCAGGGCTATCCAAAAAACAAGAAGAGGAATTAAAATTACTAGGCGCAGAAAATCTGAAGAGAATTCATAGATTTACGCCTATTAACCACCCTGAAAGAATTTTAAGCTTTATGGAGCAAAAAACTGTTTGGCATCCAATAGGAATATAGCTACTCGGCAGATATTTTAGAGTATGCCGGTTTTACAGTTTTCTCAATAATTTCAAGCTTATCTTCGTGGTCAATAAATGAGCTCTCTAAAGCATTAACTGTGACTGCTTGTAGATCTGCAAAAGTCCAACCAAAAGATTTTACACATTCTTGCATCTCATGGCTCATAGATGTATTACTCATTAATCGATTATCAGTATTTAACGTAACATGAAATTTTAACTTAGCTAGCTTTCCAATTGGATGATCTGAGTAAATTTTTGCGATACCTGTTTGAAGATTGGAGGTTGGGCACAGCTCAAGTGCAATTCTTCGGTCACGAATATATCTAGATAGAAGTCCTAATTTTGGTTCTTTTGATGAGAAATCAATATCTTCCACGATTCTTACCCCATGGCCAATTCTTTCAGCACCACAAATCTGAACTGCCTGCCAAATAGAGGGTAATCCAAATGCTTCGCCAGCATGAATGGTGAAATGTGCATTTTCCTTTTTTAAGAACTCAAACTCTTGAAGTTGATTTATCGGTGGAAAACCATCTTCTGGCCCCGCTATATCAAATCCAACAACACCCTGCCCTCGATACTTGACTACGGCTTTAGCTGCTTCCATTGATCTATTACTTTGACGCATTCCACAAAGTAAAGATTCAACTCTAATCGTATTTCCTTCTCTTTGTGCCTCAGACATTCCTTGCTTGAAACCCTCAAGCGTAGCCTCAACCACTTGATCTGAAGTTAAACCTTGTTCAGTTAGTAACTCAGGTGCTCCTCTAACTTCAGCGTAGACAACACCATCTCTTGCTAAATCAATAACAGATTCTCGTGCAACTTGAATAATTCCTTCTCTTGTTTGCATAACTGCAATTGTGTGCGCAAAGGTTTCAAGATATCTAACGAGTGAACCGGAGTTACAAGAATCTTCAAACCACTTTGCTAATTCAATTGGATCATTAGTAGGTAGTTTTTTATAACCAATACGATCAGCAATTTCAATTAAAGTTTGTGGCCTTAAACCGCCATCTAAATGATCGTGCAGTAATGCCTTTGGTAATCTCTTGATTTGATCCTGTGATGGCGTGTTTAAAAGTGACACTTAACCCTCAATTCTTTCAATAATAAGTGGTAGGCGATTAATCTTTTGATTTTTTAAACCAATAGTAAACGCTTCAGATAAAGCCTCATTAGCTCGATCAAACCTTGAGGTTTCATCTGAATGTAGAGTCAAAATACTTTGGCCTTCCTTAACTAAATCCCCTGGCTTTGCATGTATTTCAATTCCAGCACCGAGTTGAAGTGTATCTCCTTGTTTTTGTCTGCCAGCACCCAGCCGCCAAGCACTAACTCCGACTTTCAGAGCATCTAATGTTAAAAGTTTTCCAGAAGTTGCAGCCTTAACTTCAAATTTTTCTCTAGCTATAGGAAGTGGAGCACTTAGATCTCCACCTTGCGCTTTAATCATTCTGCGCCATACATCCATAGCTGCGCCATTTTTTAAAGCTGTAGCTGGGTCAACTTTAGGCTTAACTTTGGCAGCATCTAACATCTCATTTGCCAAAATTAAAGTTAACTCAACAACATCACTTGGCCCACCTCCAGAAAGGACCTCTATAGTTTCTCGAATTTCAAGCGAGTTACCCACTGTTAGCCCTAGCGGTACATCCATTGCTGTAACTAAAGCCCTGGTTTCAACTCCGGCACGTTTGCCTAAATCCACCATTGTCCTAGCTAACAGCCCTGCATCTTTTGGCTCGCTCATAAAGGCACCTGAGCCAGTTTTAACATCCAAAATCAGAGCTTGGGTACCTTCAGCGATTTTTTTACTCATAATCGATGAGGCAATAAGTGGAATAGCTTGCACAGTACCGGTGACATCACGAAGTGCATAAAGTTTTTTATCAGCTGGAGCTAAGCCACTTCCTGCGGCACAAATTACTGCACCACATTCTTGTATTACTTTTAACATTTCCTGATTAGAAATACTTGCTTTCCAACCCTTAATTGATTCTAATTTATCAAGTGTGCCACCAGTATGACCAAGCCCCCGACCTGAAAGTTGTGGTACCGCAGCTCCACAAGCTGCGACTAAAGGTGCTAGCGGAAGAGTGATTTTGTCACCAACTCCACCCGTTGAGTGCTTATCCACTGTTGGTCTATCCAACATTGACCAATTCATCTTTTCACCGCTTGCGATCATCGCATCAGTCCATCTAAAAATTTCACGGTTGTTCATGCCGTTTAATAAAATTGCCATCAATAATGCTGACATTTGTTCATCAGCGATTATTCCTTTGGTATAAGCCTCTATTGTCCAATCAATTTGGTCATCACTTAATTCTTGCTTATCTCTTTTTGCTGAAATAATTTCTACGGCCGTAAATTTTGCACTCATCTATTTAAGATCCTCGGGGCCAAATGCCCAAGGAAGTAAGGTAGAGAACTTTTTTGGACCATCTGGAGTCATAAATAACATTTCATTGCCACCGTGCTCAAATAGAAGTTGTCTGCACCTTCCACAGGGAGATAAATACTCTCCATTTTTATCAACACAAACTGTTGCAATTAATCTTCCACCACCTGATGCCGTCAGACTTGAAATTAAGCCGCACTCTGCACATAAACCAACACCATAACTTGCATTCTCGCTATTACAACCAACGACTATTCGTCCATCATCAACTAATGCAGCCACCCCAACTTTAAAATTAGAATATGGTGCATATGCATTTTTCATTACCTCTTTAGCGGCGCTATGGAGTTTTTCCCAATCAATATTCATGGGGTAATTGTCCTATGAATATTGATTATTTTGTACCGCGGAGATATGGGATTCCATCAGCTGCTGGCGCACGAACCCGCCCTATTAGTCCTGAGACTGCAATTATTGTCGCAATATATGGAATCATCAACATAAATTCTGATGGAATTGGCACTCCAGCAATTGATAAATTACTTTGTAAGCTATTGGTAAAGCCAAAGAACAATGCTGCTATAAAGGCTCCCTTAGGACTCCACTTTCCAAATATTAAACATGCAAGTGCAATAAAGCCTGCGCCTGCAGTCATGGATTGTGAGAAAACTCCAACTGCACCTATTGTGAAAACAGCACCACCGACTCCCGCTACTGCTCCTGCAATAAGTACATTTCGAAACCTTAATTTATTAACATCGATTCCTACGCTATCGGCCGCAATTGGTAGTTCACCAACAGCGCGAGTTCTTAGGCCCCATTTTGATTTGAAAAGAGCTATTTGAATGACTGTAACTATCAGATACATTAAATAGACAATGATAGTTTGGTTAAACAAAATCGGACCAATAACGGGAATTTTTGATAAAACTGGAATTGGAATTGCTGAGAAACTTCCAGCAGCATTCCAAGTACTTTCATAAGGCACAAGCAATACGGTGTAAAAAAAGTTTGTTAATCCTAGGACTAATACATTAATAACAAATCCTAAAATTACCTGGTCTACTTGGAATTTAATAGAGAAGTAAGCCAGAATCCAAGATACTAGTGCACCTGCAATTGGTGCAGAGATTAATCCCAAAATCAAATTTTGGGAAAGGCTAGCAACTACTGCTGAAACAAATGCAGAGAAGAGCAATTGACCTTCAATAGCAATATTTATGACACCAGATTTCTCACAAAGTAGCCCAGCCATTGAGCCAAAGATAAGTGGAACGGCTAATAAAACTGCTGCCTGAAGTAACCCTGTTAGTGGTATAAATTTTCCAGCAGCTGCCCAGCTCAAAAATGCCATTATGGAACCAAAACCAAACATCAAACTTCCTAAAGTTATTTTCTTATTATTTTTAAATTGGATAAAGGAAATGGTCACACCGATTAAGGCAAATATAAGAAAAATCATAACCCCAGATTTAGAGCCAATTTCCCATTCGCTAATTAACTTCCATTCATCACCTAAATAGAAACTGTATATAACTGGCTCTACCCTGGATGAAGTTACATAAAAAATGAAGGTAAATATAACTAGCAGTATCGCCATAGTTACGACACCACTTTGTCTTCGCTTCTGTAATGCATTCAATTGTGACATTAGCCGTTCCAACCTTTTGCTGCCATTGATTTAGACTCTACGCTCTTCTTTAATCTAAACACCATCTTCAATAATGCAGGTGCAGCGATGAATAAGACAATTAAAGCTTGAATTACTTGAATAATTTCGGAAGGGGTTCCCGTATTTGAAAGTAATGTTCGACCTCCTGTTTGTAATGCACCAAACAAAAGAGCTCCAAATAAAGTTCCAATTGGTGCTGCCTGCCCCAGAAGTGCCACAGTTATTGCATCAAAACCAATACTGCCTGCAACTCCGGCAGTTAAGGCATACTCAGTTCCAATTAAATGTACTGCACCACCAAGCCCAGCTAAACCTCCACAAATAAACATAGATATGGTTGTGACTAATGGCACTGAAATTCCCGCTGTCTTTGCAGCACTTGCATTAGCACCAACTGCACGGAATTTAAATCCAAGTGTGCTCCGATTTAGTAGCCACCACACAAAATAAGTCACTACTAACGCTATAAATATTCCTAAGTGTAAACGCAAATCTGCGCCAAGTAATTTTGGTAAGCGTGCACTTGGATTGACATCTGGGGCAATAGGATCAAACCGCTCTGGCCGTAAAAACACTGAAGTTTTAAGTAGCCAAAGAATAAATAAGGCCGCTACATAGTTAAGCATGATTGTAACGATTACTTCGTGAGCACCAGTTTTTGCTTTCAGTAAACCTACGATGCCACCAAAAATTCCACCACATATTATTCCAGCTAATAAAACGAGTGGAACATGAATTAATGGTGACATTTCAAAATTAAATCCGACATATGAAGCTCCAATGGCTCCAAATATAAATTGACCCTGTGCTCCAATATTAAATAATCCTGCTCGAAATGCTAGCGCAACAGCTAATCCTGCAAAAATTAATGGGATTGAGGTGACAATAGTTTCGGATAATGGATAAAAACCTCGGATCACTCCAGATTCTCTTGCTAAGTTAACATCATAAATAGATCCTTGAAAAATCGCTAAGTAGGAATTACCAATTCTAGCTCCGGCGGATGTTAAAAATTTTCCAGGAGAATTAAGTTGAGCCATAATAATTGGATCAGAAATAACAATTATTATGCCACCTATAAAAAATGCAAAAATAAATGATAGTGCTGGTAGTAATGTCACTCTTCGAAGACTAAATAAAAATTGTTTCATTACTTTATGCCAGCCATCATTAATCCCAGTTTCTCTCTAGAAACATCCGATCCTACTTCACCTACAATTTCTCCCTTGTATATAACTGCTATACGATCTGCTAATTCAAGTACTTCATCAAGCTCGCTACTAAGTAAAAGAATGGCTCGGTTAGCACTACGTTCGGCTAGTAACTTCTCATAAACAAACTCAATTGAACCGACATCTAGTCCTCGTGTCGGTTGAGATGCAACAACAAGCTTAACCTCTCTAGATAACTCTCGAGCTAGAACAACTTTTTGCTTATTACCACCTGACAGTGATGAAGCGGGATCAAAGATACTCTGCGCTCTAATATCAAACTCATTTACCAACTTAGCAGAATTATCATTTATGTAATCTGGATTTAACCGACCCTTTTTAGCTGCCGGAGATATGTCGTGCACATCTAAAATCAAATTCTCCACAATACTAAAACTGCTAATTAAGCCATCTAACTCTCTGGATTCGGGAATGTAGGCGATACCTGCTCGCAAAGAATCTTGCACAGTTATTCCTAAAATTTCCTTCTGGTCTAACTTGATTGAGCCTGATACATGATCTTCTAAATTTACTATTGCTCGAGCTAATTCTGATTGGCCATTTCCTTGTACGCCTGCAATAGCCAGTATTTCTCCTGCTCTTACCTGTAATGAAAGAGAGTCAATAATTTTTCTGCCAAGAGAATTTGAAACACTTAAATTATTTATATCTAAAATTATTTTGCCGGGCTTAACCTCGGTCTTGTTTGGGGCTAGATCAACCTGCCTACCTACCATCATGCTCGCTAGCTCCTCCTGAGAAGTATTAGAAGCTACGGTATTAACAACTTTTCCGAGTCTAATTATCGTGATTTTGTCGGCTACGTCTTGAACTTCACGCAGCTTATGGGTAATAAATATTATGGAAGTTCCCTTACTTTTTAATGTTCGCATTATGCTCAATAGCTCATCAGTTTCTTGTGGAGTGAGCACTGCTGTTGGCTCATCTAAAATTAAAACTTTTGCATCATAAATTAGAGCTTTAATAATCTCTACGCGCTGTTGAACTCCAACGGGTAAATTTTCAATTAATGAATCAGGATCAATATCAAATTTGAATTCTTCTGCTAGTAATTTAATCTTCTTCTTAATCTCATCTAGTGATAAAAATCCACCTTTAGATTGCTCGCGCCCTAAGGCAATATTTTCTGCAACAGTAAATACTGGGATAAGCATAAAATGCTGATGTACCATCCCAATGCCATATTTAAGAGCATCTGCGGGCTCATTAATTATTACTTCTTTATCTTCGACTAATACTTTTCCAGAGTCAGCATTTACCAAACCATAAACAATATTCATAAGCGTTGACTTGCCGGCACCATTTTCACCAAGAATTGCATGGATTTCACCACGTGCAACTTTTAAGTCGATAGAGTCATTAGCAACTAAGGCACCAAACTTCTTTGTAATGCCTTTTAATTCAATCGACATATTTCCTCTGGCCTTTTTTAAATTAAAAACTGGGTAGGTTAATTTCTAACCTACCCAGTAATTTGTTAACTTATTACTGAACTGGATCTAGAGCAATAATTTTTCCAGCAGCAACATCTTTTGATAGCTGATTAATTTCAGCTATAAGTTTTGCTGGGATTTTGTTGTTCCAAGCTGGAGTTAGTGCAATAGATACACCTTTGTTAGCCATTGTTCCAACATACTCTTTGCTTGTGAACTTGCCATCATAAGCTTCCTTTACGGTAGCCAGTACACCTTCTGCTAGGCCCTTAACAACTGACACTGGAGTTACATTTGCATATTGCTTGCCAGTATTCATTACTTTTGCATCTACCCAAATGACACTTGATTTATTAGTTTTTTGGCTATTTGCAGCTGTTGTTGCTTGCATTCCACCGGCAACTGGGAAGATGAAATCTGCTCCCTGTTGCTCTAATGAGATTGATGTCTGTAGAGCTTTAGTTGTGTCATCAAAACCACCTAGGAAAGTTCCGGTCTTAGTCTCTGTATTCCAACCCAATACCTGAACATTCTTGTTCTTAATTAGATTGTAATGAGCTACACCATTTGCGTAGCCTTCCATAAAGATCGTTACTGGAGGAATTGGAATTCCGCCGTAGGTTCCGACTTTGCCAGTCTTGCTCATGGCTGCTGCCATGTAGCCTGCAATAAATGAATTTTCATCTGTTTTAAAAGTGATTCCTTTCAGGTTAGCGCCACCTGATCCGCCATCAACAATTGCAAACTTAACTCCAGGGTTTGCTTTGGCGGCTGCAGTAATTGCATCACCTAGGAGGAATCCAACTCCAATAATCACTGTGCACTTTTCAGACAAGAATTTAGTTATATTTGGCCCGTAATCAGCATTTGATTTTGCTGGTGCATACTTAATTGAAGAGGCAAATCCTTTTTGAAGAGCCATTTTGGCACCCTCATATGAGCTCTGGTTGAATGACTTGTCATTAATACCAGCAGTATCCAGCGCAACACAAACTTTTTGCTTAGTCGCACCATGTGCTGCAGGTGTTACTGCAACAGATGCCACAAGCGAGGTAGCCGCAACGGCTACTATGAATTTAAACGATTTTTTCAAAATCCCTCCCAAGGACTAGTTCCCAAAATAGCTGGGGTTGGTTGTAGGCAGACCCTATCGGTTAGGCTGATTTTCAATAAGGCAACGCCCCACCGGGTAGGTTACGATTTGTTTAGAATCATATAAACTCTAAATCAAGAGTTAAGAGTTTTTTAGGTTTTTTGGGAAAATTACTGCGAAATAAGACCGATAGCAGAGTAAGCAGCCTTCAAAGTTTCTGAGGCTACTTGATTTGCCTTTATCGCCCCAGATTTTAGTATTTTTGTTAACTCTGATCGATCAGACATTAAATCATTTGTTCGCTTTGCAATCGGCTCCAGAGTGGAAATTACGACCTCCGCAACAGCTGTTTTGAAATCGCCATATCCTTTGCCTGAAAAATCATTTTCTAACTCAGTGATTGATTTACCTGAAAGTGCTGAATGAATTGTCAATAGATTCGAAATCCCTGGCTTTCCTTTTTCATCGAATCTAACCTCTTTACCATCATCTGTGACTGAAGATTTGAATTTTTTCATTGTGGCATCTGCAGAATCTAAAAGCTCAATAACACCGGACATGGAGGCAGCTGATTTACTCATTTTTGCAGTTGGGTCTTGCAGATCATTAATTTTTGCTAGCGACTTAATTATTTGGGTTTGAGGAATATTAAAAACTTTATCAAATCTTTTATTAAATCGTTCAGCAATATCCCTAGTTAATTCAACATGCTGGCGTTGATCTTCACCCACTGGCACAAAATCTGGTTGATAAAGCAAAATATCAGCAGCTTGCAAAATTGGATAGGTAAACAAGCCGACATTTGTTCGCTCGGCTCCACCTTTTTGCGATTTGTCTTTAAATTGCGTCATTCGACTTGCCTCACCAAATCCAGTTATACATTCAAATACCCAAGCTAATTGATTGTGGGCAGGCACTTGAGACTGCACAAATAAGGTTGATTTGTCTGGATCAATTCCGATTGCGATTAATTGAGCAGCTGATACTAAAGTTCTTTGTTGAAGAAGTTTTGGATCACTCTCCACAGTCAATGCATGTAAATCAACAACGCAGTAAAAAGCATCATTATTCTCTTGTAACTCAACCCATTGTTTCAGCGCACCTAAATAATTACCAAGATGAAACGAATCATGAGTAGGTTGGATACCGGATAAGACTCTTTTTTTACTCATTTAGACATCATCTCTGGCAAGTAAAATTTGTCCAACTCGCTTGCCATTCATGCTGATAATTGTAAAGCGTGCACCATTAATTTTTATTACATCATTAGCTTGAGCAATTCTTCCTAAGTGGTGCATGGCAAAACCACTCAAAGTCTCATATGGGCCTTCCGGTAGTGACATGCCGGCTACCTCTTGTAGCTCCTCAAGTGAAATTAAGCCATCTAATTCAATATCGCCTGTACGTTTTTCAAAAGTCTTATCAGCTTCATGGGGATCGTACTCATCATGAATCTCACCAATTAAACACTCCACTAAATTCTCAAGCGTGACTATGCCATCTGTACCACCGTATTCATCCAAAACTATGGCAATATGCTGACGCTTTGTTTGCATCTCAGTCAATGCTGGCAATACTCCTTTAGTACCAGGTAAAAATAGTATGTTGCGCATTAATTCCATAACAGTTATTTGTGCATCATCTAGCTTTGGATTTAATAGATCTCGCACATGCAAAAATCCAATCACTTCATCACTACTGCCCCGTACTACTGGATAACGCGAATGCGCTAGTTCAACCGCCATTTTTCTCGCTTGTGAAATTGACAATGAAGCGTCCAGAAAATCTACCTCGGTTCTAGGGACCATAATTTCATGGATCAACCTATCACTGGCATTAAAAACCTCTTCAACAATTTCTCGCTCTTCTTTTGTCAAATCAGAATGACCGCTAACTAATTCCATAAGTTCTACTTCTGATATTTGATTCTGCTGCATTTTTGAATTGATACCAAAAATTTTCAGAATTAGATCGGTTGAATGAGATAGCAGCCAAATAATTGGTCTAAAAATTGTTGCAACAAAATCTAATGTTGATGCTGATGCGAGCGCAATAGACTCACTCTTATAGAGCGCTAAACGTTTTGGTACTAGCTCGCCAAACACCAGTGAGATATATGCGATCACCAATGTGATAGCGACGATTGAAATAATCTCACTATATTGTTGTGATATTCCGATACCTTCTAATTCAGGAATTACATACTTTCCTAATTGTTCAGCACCCAGGGCCGCTGATAGAAATCCACACAATGTGATGCCTACCTGGACGGCTGCTAAAAATCTATTTGGGTTTTTGCTTAATTTAAACACTCGAGCACCGCGCTTGCCTTTACTGGCAATCTGCTTCACCTGGGACTCTCTAAGTGAGATTAGGGCGATCTCAGCCGCGGCAAATACTCCGCCCAGCGCAATTAGGCCAAGCACGATTGCAATACTCTGTAAAGCGCCTTCAACCATTACTTAATGATAACTGTGCCAGCCTGCCAGGGGCTAAGTTGAGCGTAATAGGAGGCTACCTCCCCTTTTTGGCCAGAATGTCGTAGCCTTTGCCAACTCTCACAACCGTGAGACCTTCATCCAACGGATCGTCGGGTACGTACCTACCCGGAAGAGGGAGAAATAAATCATGGCATCAGTTGTATTTTCTCAAGCATCAAGAATCTATCCAGGAACAACTAAACCGGCAGTAGATAAATTAGATCTAACTGTTAACGATGGTGAATTTTTGGTTTTAGTAGGCCCATCAGGTTGTGGTAAGTCTACCTCGCTACGCATGTTAGCTGGGCTAGAGGAGATTGATACCGGAAGTATTCATATTGGTGATAAAGATGTCACAAATGTTGCGCCAAAAGATCGTGATATTGCCATGGTTTTTCAATCCTATGCACTTTATCCACACATGTCTGTAGCTGAAAATATGGGATTTGCATTAAAGATTGCTGGCGTTGCCAAAGAAGAGCGGGATAGTAGAGTTAAAGAAGCCGCAAAGTTATTAGATCTAGAGGATTATCTAGATCGTAAACCTAAAGCATTATCTGGTGGACAACGCCAGCGAGTAGCTATGGGACGAGCAATTGTTCGCGAGCCACAGGTGTTTTTAATGGATGAACCGCTTTCCAATTTGGATGCAAAATTAAGAGTTGCAACTAGAACTCAAATTGCAGCCTTACAACGTCGCCTTGGAATTACAACTGTTTATGTAACTCATGATCAAGTTGAGGCTATGACTATGGGAGACCGAGTAGCGGTTTTGAAAGATGGATTACTCCAACAAGTTGATACGCCACGTAATCTTTATGAAAAACCACAAAATGTATTTGTTGCCGGTTTCATTGGCTCACCAGCTATGAACCTACTGACCGCTACCGTCTCTGGTGGAAAAGCTATGCTAGGAAACCTAGCAGTTGCAGTCCCATCATCTTCTGCATCTGCGGTAACAGTTGGAATTAGGCCAGAGGGCTTTACGCCAGCTACAACTGGATTTGAGGTAGCAGTTGAGGTAGTAGAGGAGTTAGGTGCCGACGCATTCGTTTACGGAAAGCCGGTTGATAAAACACTTAAATTTGCCAACACTAGTGAAGAGTTAGGCCAGGTAATTATTCGTTGGGATCCAAAAAATCCACCAAAGTCAGGTCAAACTGTAACTGTTGGAGTTAATCCTGATGTTGTTCACCTATTTGATGCTGCAACTGGAAAGCGAATCAACTAATTTATTAAAGTAAAACCCCACTCTTAAATGAGTGGGGTTATTTAATAACAAAATTTAAGCCATAGCCTTTCGTAAGTTTTCATCAATTGCGGCTAAAAACTCTTGGGTGTTAAGCCATGGTGCATCCTTACTGATTAAAAGCGCTAAATCTTTAGTCATTTTTCCACTTTTCACTGTAGCAATACACACTCTTTCTAATGTCTTTGCAAATTCGGCAACCTTAGGAGTGTTATCTAACTTTGCCCGATGAGCTAATCCTTGTGTCCATGCAAAGATAGAGGCAATTGGATTAGTAGAGGTAGCTTTACCCGCCTGATGATCTCGGTAATGACGAGTCACAGTTCCATGAGCTGCCTCTGCCTCAACTGTTTTACCATCTGGTGTCATTAATACCGAGGTCATTAAACCTAATGAGCCGTAACCTTGGGCCACAGTGTCAGACTGCACATCACCATCATAATTCTTGCAAGCCCATATGTAGCCACCCTCCCAGCGAAGTGAAGTAGCGACCATGTCATCTATCAGTCTGTGGTCATACTCTAAATTGTTTTTATCAAACTCAGCTTTAAACTCTTTTTCAAAAACTTCCGCAAAAATATCCTTAAATCGACCATCATAAGCTTTAAGAATTGTATTTTTTGTTGAGAGAAACACCGGATATTTTCTAATCAAGCCATAGTTAAAAGATGCTCTGGCAAAATCACGAATTGACTCATCTAAGTTATACATCGCCATAGCAACACCTGATGATGGAAAATCAAAGACATTAAACTCTATTGGTTGCGATCCATCTTCCGGCATGAAAGTCATACTTAACTTTCCAGCTCCTGGAACTTTAAAATCTGTTGCTCGGTACTGATCACCAAAAGCATGACGGCCAATTACGATTGGCTTCGTCCAGTGTGGAATTAATCTAGGTACATTTTTAATAATAATAGGCTCCCGGAAAATTACGCCACCTAAAATATTACGAATTGTGCCATTCGGAGATTTCCACATTTTCTTGAGACTAAACTCTTTGACTCTTGCTTCATCTGGTGTAATTGTTGCGCACTTAACTCCTACGCCATGCTTTTGAATTGCATGAGCAGAATCGATGGTTACTTGGTCATCTGTTTTGTCGCGGTATTCAATTCCTAAGTCATAATATTCAAGATTTATATCCAGGTAAGGAAGAATTAATGAATCCTTGATAAATTGCCAGATTATTCTGGTCATTTCATCGCCATCTAGCTCAACAACAGTTCCCTCTACTTTTATTTTATTCATAAATTACTCCGCCCTTAGAGATCTTTAACATCTGCTTGTTTTGCACGAACCGCCTCTGCGGCAACTTTTAAAGACGAGAGCTCATCGCTAGTTAATTTAGTTTCGATTACCTTTGTAACACCATTCTTTCCAATTTGTGCCTCAACACCTAAGTACACACCAGAGATTCCATACTCACCATTCACCCAAGCGCAAACCGGCATAACTTCATTTGAATCTGTAATCACTGCTTTAGCCATTCGAGCCGCTGCAGCTGAAGGGGCGTAATAGGCAGAACCAGTTTTTAAAAGAGCAACTATTTCAGCTCCACCATTACGGGTTTTATCAACTAATTCTGAAATCTCACTTTGTGATAAGACATCTGAAAGTGCTTTTCCATTTACCGTGCAACGACTTGGAACAGGCACCATCGTCTCACCATGAGAGCCAAGAGTTAGTGTTTTTACAACAGAAACTTCAACTTTACATTTTTCAGCAACAAAATTTGTAAATCTGGCAGTATCTAACATTCCAGCCTGCCCCATAACTTTGTTGTATGGAAACTTAGTTACAATTTGGGCAAGCGCAGTCATTTCATCTAACGGATTAGAAACCACAATTATTACTGCATTAGGTGAGTGCTTAGCGATATTCTCAGAAACTCCTCTAACAATTCCAGCATTAACACCAATTAAATCCATTCGGCTCATTCCGGGTTTACGAGGCAGCCCTGCTGTAATTACTACAACATCTGAGTTTGCTGTTTTTTCATAACCAGCGCCATCACTGGTAGTTGTTGCTCCGTACACTTTGGTTTCAAAGTTTTCAATTGATCTTGATTGATTTATATCTAAGGCTAATCCTTCAGGTTTTCCCTCTACTATGTCAGTTAAAACCACACTCTCAAAAATATTGTATTCTGCCAAGCGAAGGGCAGTTGTTGATCCATAGAAGCCAGATCCAACTACTGTAACTTTTCCAGTTCTACTCATTTAATCCTCTCAACTGATGACCTAATATTACCGATCAAACCCTAGACCGCTAAATCGAGTACCTATCTTGCGTTTGGAAGAGAGAGTGCTAAAACGAACAACATAATACAAATCATAAGTGGCAAAAAAAGTTCAATATTTCGCTTAATTTTTAGTTGTGAATACCTGGCAATAACAATAATGCTTGCTCCTAGTGACAGGATGATAGAGCCAGTCCTAACGGCCCCCGTCATACCGATAACTAATCCAATCCCAACAACTATTAGTGATACTTTTCTAATCTGATCTAGAGTAAAGCTATCCCTCATCTATTTGCCAATTCCACTAAATTAGTCAATAGCATTGCACGAGTCATTGGTCCAACACCACCAGGCATTGGTGCAAATAGTGATGCACAATTCGTTACAGCTGGATCTACATCACCAATTAGTTCGGCTTGTACTCGAGTGATTCCTACATCAATTACCACTGCTCCAGATTTAACTATCTCAGGTTTTATAAAGTGTGGCTTACCTACCGCAGCAACTACGACATCAGCATTTTTTATTAGATTGGTTAAATTTTTAGTCACTGAATGAGCTAATGTTACTGTTGCGTCAATATTTTTTTGCGATAACAGAATGGATAGTGGTCTTCCAACTGTTGAACCCCTACCAATTATCAAAACATTTTTTCCAGATAAATTGACTTTGTATTCCGACAGTAATGTCAAAATTGCCTTCGGGGTGCATGGAATTATTGAGTTTTTTGATAACACTAAATTTCCTAAATTAAATGGGTGTAAGCCATCAGCATCTTTATTAGGATCAATCGTGGATAAAACCTTTTGAACATCAATTGATGGAGGTAGTGGTAGTTGGACAATAAAGCCTGTGCACTTTGTATCCTTATTTAACCGCTCAATTGCTGAAATAATTTCATCTTCTGAAGCAGAAATTGGTAGGTTAATCTTGATCGAACTAATTCCAACTTCTGAGCAATCGCGATGCTTTCCATCTACATAAGAGACTGAACCTGGGTCATTACCAACTAAAATTGTGCCTAAGCCTAATACTTTTTTTGAGCTTTTTAGATTTACAGAAATCTGGTTCTTTATAGCTTGTGCAGATTTTCTGCCATCAATTATTGTTGCACTCATACTTCAAGCCTACCCCTGCTTCACTTTTTTCTTAAAAAGGTGTGGAAAAATGTACACAATTAGTAGTGCTAGCAATAATTGAACTGAAATAGCAGCCGACATAATTAGTGGATTAACTCCAACCGGAGACATATTTTCAGAGAGTAATGAACCAGAACTTAGCCAAGAGGCTATGGCAATAAATATAATTGAAATTACTATAAATCTAATCTTTAATTGCCCAGCGCTTCTTGTATCCAATCTAACTTTATTAATGAGATTTATGTTTACCATTCCCAGGGCTAATAGACAAAAAGTAAATAAAGCCAGCCAGGAGTGTTCACCGGTTGGTAAGGCGGCTAGAACTGGGATTGCAGGAATTTCACTCAATTCAAATACAAATGGAGAAATATAAGTCTCTCTACCCAACGAAAACCCAACACCGAGTAAGTAGCTTAGCGTTGCAAAAAAAAGATTGGGTAAATACAGTACTTGTAGCAGAACTAGTAGAATTCCACCTAGTATTCCTGGTTGAATGACGATTGTTAAATTTTTTGCAGTATTAAAATTTAAGGCTAGCGATAACGTAAAAATCAATCCACTAACTCCCAATAAAACCAAGAACATGCTAAATGGTAATTTAATTAAGTTTTCGATTTTTTTAGTAGAAGTAGCCATTATTAAAATTATCAATAAGATTGGTATGCCTCTAAGCCAATCAATTTTTACTTGAGCATTATTGGAGACTAGGGCCAAAATCGTATACAAAAGTACATAGTTAAGAATAAAATACGCTCTACTAGTTTTACGATTAGCCAAAGTTTCGTTTGCTCGATTAAAACCATTTTTAATTGCAAGCCATGGAAAAATCACAGCTCCTATTGGTAAATAAGAAAGGTATCCATTCATATCATTACTTAAAATATTAAAGGGAGTTAGATGTGTGCCAAGCCATAGCCAAACAGCAGCACGCATGGGGTCTGAAGTTGTTCCATAGGTACTACCGGCAGTTGCCCAAGCAAATAGAGTTATAAAGGCTATTGGAAAAATTATTATAAGAACTGATCTAATAACTTGTTGCAGCGTTACATAAAAATTACGTGCAACCATTAATTTCCTATCTGCGATTTATCCATTCAATATCTTGCGCATCAAGTTAGCGGTTTCGCTTGGTGTTTTACCAACCGCAACACCGACAGCTTCAAGTGCTTCTTTTTTAGCTGTCGCTGTACCGGATGAGCCAGAGACAATTGCTCCGGCATGTCCCATGGTCTTTCCCTCTGGAGCAGTAAAACCTGCGACATATCCGACTACTGGCTTGGTGACATACTCTTTAATAAATTGAGCAGCTCTTTCTTCCGCATCTCCACCGATTTCACCAATCATCACAATCGCTTCAGTTTCTGGATCATCTTGGAATGCACGCAAACAATCAATATGAGTTGTGCCAATTATTGGATCTCCCCCAATTCCAACAGCAGTTGTAAAACCAAAATCCCTCAATTCATACATCATTTGATAGGTAAGAGTTCCTGACTTTGAAACTAACCCAATCTTTCCTGGTCCAGTTATATCAGCTGGGATAATTCCAAGATTAGTTTTGCCCGGGCTAATAACTCCAGGGCAATTTGGACCAAGTATTTGTGTTTTGCCATTACTAATTGAATAAGCATAAAAGGCTGCAACATCATGAACTGGTATTCCCTCAGTAATTACCACAACTAGTAGGATTTGAGCATCAACTGCATCCACTACAGCTGCTTTTGCAAACTTTGGCGGAACAAAAACTACGGATGCATTTGCCCCAGTTGCTTGCATCGCATCCTTAACCGTATTAAAAACCGGAATTAAAGCACCATCCATATCGACAATTTGACCTCCTTTTCCAGGAGTAACACCGCCAACAATTTTTGTACCAGCTTTTAACATTCTCTTTGTGTGCTTAGTACCTTCTGAACCAGTCATACCTTGCACGATTACCTTAGTATTTTCATTAACAAATATCGCCATTATTTTGCCGCCAATTGTGCCGCTTTTGCTGCCGCACCATCCATAGTATCCAATTGCTCAATAAGTGGATGGTTTGCTTCATTTAAAATTTTTCTTCCTAAATCTACGTTATTGCCATCCAATCTAACAACTATAGGTTTAGTTGCTTGATTACCTAAAATTTTAAGTGCTTGAACAATTCCATTTGCTACAGCATCACAGGAAGTAATTCCACCAAATACATTAACAAAAACACTTCTTACATCTTCATCTCTTAAAATAATTGAAAGTCCATCAGCCATTACTTCTGCAGACGCTCCGCCGCCAATATCTAAAAAATTTGCAGGTTTGACGCCATATTTTTCACCTGCATATGCCACAACATCTAATGTGCTCATTACTAAACCAGCACCATTGCCAATAATTCCCACTTGGCCATCTAACTTTACATAATTTAAATCTTTTTCCTTAGCCAACGCCTCCAATGGATTAGTTGAACCATGGTCAATTAGACTCTCATGATCAGGGTGCCTAAAACTTGAATTATCATCTAAGGTTACTTTGCCATCAAGTGCAATTATCTTGCCGTCTAAACTTTTTACCAATGGGTTGATTTCCATTAAAGTCGCATCTTCTTTTATAAAGGCTTCCCATAGTTTTATCAAAACCTCTGCGACTTGGTCAACTACGTCTGTCGGAAACTGTCCAGCCTTAATAATTTCTATTGCTTGCGACTTAT
>Ga0194119_10001256_pt1 | contig 46669 bp, 40 predicted proteins | sample TA2MahC100mmetaG_FD_148620 | JGI IMG/M metagenome (GOLD analysis project Ga0194119, IMG submission 148620) | Freshwater microbial communities from Lake Tanganyika, Tanzania - TA2015018 Mahale Deep Cast 100m | ecosystem: Environmental > Aquatic > Freshwater > Lake | place: Tanzania: Lake... | reverse complement strand
CGCCGTGAAGACGGTGAATGGCAAGGAAGCGACCCTCGCCACGGCGGGCGGCGTCACGATCAACGGTGCGAAGGTGGTCGCGGCCGACCTAGCGGCCGGCAATGGCGTGGTCCACGTCATCGATACGGTTATCCTGCCCTGACCAAGGCCACTGGCAGGTCTCGGACGAGACGGCTCTGAGCTTCCTCGTGGAGTGGGCCTCTCGCCCTAAACACCGTTAGGCACTGCCGTTCCGCTCCCGCGGAACGGCTTTTTTTGCGTCCATATCCCACCATCGCAGCCCCATAGAACCACCCCGCCGGCGGAGCGTGCGGGTCCGGGCGGCCCGCTTTCCCCTTGCGCCATCCCCGGCAACCCCGTTCGAAAAGGCTGATGCCGTGCTTTCTCCCCAAGCTCGTTTGGCTATTGCTTTGTACAATCGTGGGCTTGACGGCGGTTGACCCACCCACCCCGACCGGCTCCCGCGTTGAGCCCCTCACGCTCCCCCTGCGGCTCTCGATGACCGCCAACAAGGTCATCGCGGCGCTCGGCTCGCCGCGGTTGGACAACCGCGCCTTTGGCGGAGGCATCGGCTACCCGGGTCTCCGGATGCTGTTCGACGCCACCCGACGGGGGATCAGGGCCCTCACGATGGAGGGCGGCGCCCGCCTCGCGTCAGGGATCGGCGTCGGCACCGCGCTCGCGCGCGTGCAAGCGGAGTACCCGGGCGGGACGGTGGTCTAAGACAGCTACGACGTCACCGCCGGGCAATACGCCTTTTCCTTTCGCGCTCTCGCAGGCGCCGTGGATCGGATCGTCATCCGGCCAGCCGACCGGCGCTTCGCCAGCCTGACCTCCGCCTCGCCGAACGCGGCCCCAACACCCGCACCCGCGCTCCACGCGCTCGCCGGGAAGTGGAGCGACCCGCACAACCCGAAAACGCTCGAGATCTTCCCGGACGGACGCTACCGCACGGGCGCGGCGGCCCGGGCCGAGTCACCGCCTCCACGGCCGGGCTCGTGTTCTCCGGCGTGCTCGCGGCCTGGGATTAGGGCCGCGCCTCCCTTAGGACGAATCCACTCCCACCTCCAAGCGCGATCTGATTTTCTCCTTTAATCCTCCCTCACTGACGCTCCGGTAATCCTTCGATTATCTTGGTAACTTACTTATGCTTTCCCGGTGCGGAGCGAATGGTTACCGAAGGATACTCGAATGATTCAAGTTGGCATCTCGAAGGCACACCGAACCCAAACGCCTCCGGCACCGGCCGCGTCCAACCCTGTCCCCCTCGCGGCGAAGGCCGCAGCCCGCCGAGGCCTTGCCCCCCCGCTCAGTTCTGCTCGATCCGGTCGTCCGGCAGGTTGCCCTGCAGCCTCCGCCGCAGGCGCAACGCCTCAATCTCTCGGCGTAAAATATTGCCCAGCAAAGACAACCGCCGATTCACATCAAGGGTCTCCAATAAGCGCTGCCGAAGGTCTGCGTCGTCACACAGGCTCGCCGCCGCGATGTCCACGAAAGCCTCTGGGTCATCGACAGTCTTTAGGAAGGACGCCATCTCGCCCTCGCCCTTACCGGCCAGACGCAACTTGACCCCGATCAGCCGCGACAACTCCCGGCGCAGGGCTTCGTTGGCCTCCGGCGTCGCCCCCGCTTCGCTCGCCAAAGCCCGGATCTGAATCCGGCGGTACGGCTCGTCCCGGGAGATCGCCAGCACCTCGGCGCGACACAGGCCCTGCAGGAGCAAATTGGACGTGCCATCCGGGTTTCGCTGGCAGGCCCGCACTATCCCCACCGCCGCCACCCGGTGCGGCGGTTCAAAGTCCCCCGCCTCCGCTCGCCGCTCATCTAACCCCACCACCGCAAACAGACGGTCCCCCGCCAGGACGTCCCGTAGCATTGCGCGGTACCGCGGCTCGAAGATGTGGAGCGGCATCAACGCCTGCGGAAACAACGTCGCCTGCGCTAAGGTCATCACCGGAACTTCTTCCGGCAGGGTAATCTCCATCTCCATGCTCCGACCATAGCGAGACTGGCATAGGAATCAACTGAGACAGCACGCCCACCCCGCGCCCGGAAGCACAGCCCAGATGGGCCAAGGTGACCCAGTCATCCCTCCCGCGCGCCCCGCTCACCAGACAGCTTATATTTTTTAGCCCCTGCTGAATAACAGTTTCGGAAATACTCGCGCTTAAGGGCATGTGGTTTGCTCTCTCTCGGGCTCGCATGAGTCGAATTCTTGGCATTGATCTGGGCACGACCAACTCGTGCATGGCGGTGATGGAAGGTGGGGAGCCTGTCGTCGTCCCAAACGCGGAGGGCGCCCGCACGACCCCGTCGGTGGTGGCATTCACCAAAACCGGCGAGCGGCTGGTCGGCCAAGCCGCCAAGCGGCAGGCGATTACCAACCCGCGCAACACTGTCTTCTCCGCCAAGCGCTTCATCGGCCGCAAGTTTACCGAGGTCCGCGAGGAGTCGAAGAATATGCCGTTCAAAGTTTCCGAGGGGAAGAACGGCGACGCCTACATAGAGGTCCAAGTTGGCGACAAGACCGAGCAGTACGCGCCGCAGCAAATCGCCGCCTTCGTGCTCGGCAAGCTCAAGGCCGACGCCGAAGCTTACCTCGGGGATAAGATCACGCAGGCCGTGATCACCGTACCGGCTTACTTTAACGACTCTCAGCGCCAAGCCACTAAGGACGCGGGCAAGATCGCCGGCCTCGAGGTACTCCGCATCATCAACGAGCCCACCGCCGCCTCCCTCGCCTACGGCCTCGATAAGAAGAAGGACGAGAAGATCGCCGTCTTCGACCTCGGCGGCGGCACCTTCGACGTCTCCGTGCTTGAGATCGGCGACGGGGTCTTCGAGGTGAAGGCCACCAACGGTGACACCCACCTCGGCGGCGACAATTGGGACGAGTCCCTCATCGGCTGGCTGGTCGACAGCTTCCGCAAGGAGAACGGCATCGACCTCCGTAAGGACCCGATGGCCCTGCAGCGCCTCAAGGAGGAGGCCGAAAAGGCCAAAATCGCCCTGTCTTCCGCGCAGTCAGTCGACATCAACCTGCCCTTCATCACCGCGGACGCCTCTGGACCCAAACACCTCAATGTGCAGCTCACCCGCGCCCGGATGGAGCAAATCTGCGACCCACTCTTCGAGCGCTGCGTGCAGCCCTTCAAGAACTGCTTGAAGGACGCCGAACTGAATTCCTCCCAGATCGATGAGATGGTGCTCGTCGGCGGGATGACGCGAATGCCCAAGGTCGTCGAGATCGCCCACAAGCTCGGCGGCAAGTCCCCGCACCAGGGCGTCAACCCGGACGAGGTGGTCGCCGTCGGCGCGGCTGTGCAGGGTGGCGTACTGAAGGGCGAGGTCCGCGACGTGCTGCTGCTGGACGTTACCCCGCTCACGCTCGGCATCGAGACGGCGGGCCAGGTGGCCACGCCGATGATCCCGCGCAACACGACCATTCCGGCCAAGAAGACCCAGACATTCTCCACTTTCAGCGATAGCCAGCCGTCCGTGGAGATCGTGGTTCTGCAGGGCGAGCGCCCGATGTCCCGGGACAACAAGGTCCTAGGCACGTTCCGCCTTGACGGCATCCCGCCAGCGCCGCGCGGCACCCCGCAGATTGAGGTGACGTTCGACATCGATGCGAACGGCATCCTCCACGTCTCCGCCAAGGACCTGGGCACCGGCAAGGACCAAAAGATCACCATCCAAGGTTCGTCTGGCCTCTCCAAGGAGGAGGTCGAGAAGATGACCAAGGATGCGGAGCTGCACGCCGCCGAGGACCGCAAGCGCAAGGAGACCGTCGAGGCCCGAAACCAGCTGGATTCCTCGATCTACCAGCTGGAGAAGAGCCTGAAGGACGCCGGGGACAAGGTCTCCACGGAGCTGAAGGGTAAGACCGACGCAGCCCTAGCCGTGGCGAAAAGGAATCTAGAGAGCAACGATCCCGAGCGGATGAAGGCGGCCCTCGAGGAGCTGGCCGCCATAGGTGGCGAGCTCTATTCGACCGCCCAGCAGACTGCCGGGGCCACCGGCGCGCCGCCCCCGGGAGCCGACGCCGAGCCGGCCAGGGGCCCTGCCGGCAGGAAGACCGAGAAAAAGGCCAACGTCGTCGATGCCGACTTCGAAGTGGTCGAGGAGAACGACAAGAAGAAGTAAGCCCCCCTTTGGTCCACCGGCGGTGCTTCCGCACCATCGGGGGACCTTGTTCCAACCCACTGAACCCTTCCGTTCAAACCCAACCAAAACCACATATGGCTAAAGTCACCATCAAGCCCATCGGCGATCGTGTTCTCGTGGAGCACATCGAGGAAAAAGAGCAAGTCCGCGGCGGGATCATCATCCCGGACAGCGCCAAGGAAAAGCCTCAGGAGGCCAAGGTCATCGCCCTCGGCACCGGCAAGAAGGGCGAGGACGGCAAAGTCACGCCCTTCGAAGTGAAGGTCGGCGACCGCGTCCTCATCAGCAAGTACGGTGGCACCGAGGTGAAGCTCGACGACAAGAAATACACGCTCGTCCGCGAGGACGACATCCTCGGCATCATTGGCTGAGTCCCCCACCCCCCACTCAACAACTAAATCCAAACGCACGAACATGGCTTCTAAGCAACTCCTCTTCGACGAGAGCGCTCGTCACAAGGTCCTCCGGGGCGTCGAGCTCCTCTCCAAGGCCGTCAAAGTCACCCTCGGGCCCAAGGGCCGCAATGTGGTGATCGACAAGAAATTCGGTTCCCCGACGGTCACCAAGGACGGCGTCACCGTCGCCAAGGAGGTCGAGCTCCCGGATCCCTACGAGAATATGGGCGCCCAGATGGTCAAGGAGGTCGCCTCCAAAACCAGCGACGCCGCTGGTGACGGCACCACCACCGCCACCGTTCTCGCCGAGGCCATCTACAAGGAGGGCCTGAAGAACGTCACCGCGGGCTCGAACCCGATCTTCCTCAAGCGCGGTATCGACAAAGCCGTCGAGGCCGCGATCACCGAGCTCGGCAAGATCTCGAAGCGCGTCAATGAACGCGAGGAGATCCGCCAAGTTGCCACCGTCTCGGCCAACTGGGACGACAAGATCGGCAACATTATCGCCGACGCGATGGACAAGGTCGGCAAGGACGGCACCATCACCGTCGAGGAGAACAAGTCGATCGAGACCACCCTCGATGTCGTCGAGGGCATGCAGTTCGATAAGGGCTATCTGTCGCCGTACTTCGCGACCAACATGGAGGCGCAGGAGGCCATCCTCGAGGACTGCTACGTCCTGATCCACGAGAAGAAGATCGCGAACCTCCAGGAGTTCCTGCCCCTGCTGCAACTGGTCGCCAAGAGCGGCAAGCAGCTCCTCGTCATCGCTGAGGAAGTTGAGGGTGAGGCCCTAGCCGCGCTGGTCGTGAACAAGATCCGTGGCACGATCAACGTGTGCGCGGTGAAAGCGCCCGGCTTCGGGGATCGCCGCAAGGCGATGCTCGAGGACATTGCGATCCTCACCGGTGGCCGCTGCATCACCGAGGACCTCGGCATCAAGCTCGAGAACCTCCAGATCAGCGACCTTGGCCGCGCCAAGCGCATCGTGGTCGACAAGGAGAACACCACCATCGTTGAGGGCTCGGGCAAGTCCTCCGAGATCCAAGGCCGCGTGAAGCAAATCCGCCGCCAGATCGAGGAAACCACCTCGGACTACGACCGCGAGAAGCTCCAGGAGCGCCTAGCGAAGCTCGCCGGCGGCGTGGCCGTCATCAACGTCGGCGCCTCCACCGAAGTCGAGATGAAGGAGAAGAAGGCTCGCGTCGAGGACGCCCTCCACGCCACCCGTGCGGCGGTGGAGGAAGGCATCGTTCCCGGCGGCGGCGTCGCGCTGCTCCGCACCGCCAAGGCCATCGACAGCCTCAAGCTTGAGGGTGACGAGGCCATCGGCGCCCAGATCGTGCGCCGGGCGATCGAGTCCCCCATCCGGATGCTCTGCGCCAACGCTGGCGTCGAGGGCGCGGTGGTGGTGGGCCAGATCGCGTCCAACAAGGGCAACTACGGCTACAATGTGGCCACGGGCGAGTACGAGGACCTGGTGAAGGCCGGCGTCGTCGACCCGACCAAGGTCACCCGCACCGCCCTCCAGAACGCGGCCTCTGTCGCCGGGCTCCTGCTCACGACCGAGTGCATGATCACCGAGATCCCGGAGAAGAAGGAAGCTCCGGCGGGCGGTGGCCAAGGCCACGGTCCGGGAGGGATGGATTACTAAGTCCGATCCGGAAACTCCGGTTCTGATTCCCAAGGCGCGCCACCCCCGAGTGGCGCGCCTTCTTTTTTTGGGCCCGCGAGCGCAGCGTTGTCAGCCGCGCTGGCGCCCTCATTCTTACCGCCATGCGTTTGCCCCCCTGCCTGGCCCTGCTCGCCCTCGGCCCCATCTCCGGGGCTGATACCGCTCCGCCCGAAGCCCCGCCCAACCCGCCCGGTCTCTTCGCGGCGCCCGCGGTGACCCGGCCGCTGCGGATTGCGATCTACCAGGGGCCGGGCGCAGGCGAGTCAGGCGTCGCGACCGTCACCCGCCGCGCCCAGCAGTTGTCAGGGGCCACCGTGACGGCGCTGACCCCGGCGGAAGTGGGTACGCAGGATCTTTCGAGCTTCAACCTACTCGTGTTTTCGGGTGTTAGCGGCAGCGCCCAGGCCAAGGCAATCGGCGAGGCCGGGCGGCTGCAGGTCCGGGCCTTTGTGGAGAACGGGGGTGGCTACCTGGGGATCTGCGCCGGGGCCTATCTGGCGTGCGCTGGATTCGATTGGGGGTTTGGGATCCTCAATGCCCGGACCGTCTCGAACAAGTGGGAACGCGGCCGCGGAATGATGCGCATCCAATTGTCGCCGGAAGGCCAGCAGCTGTTCGGCCCGGTGGCCGATCTCTTCACCATCCGTTACGCGAACGGCCCCATCATCGAGCCTTTGGGCTGCGAGGGCCTGCCGCCCTATGAGGTGGCGGCCTGGTTCTGGACGGGAATCGCCCGCAACGGGGCCCCTGCGGGCGTGATGATCCATTCCGCGGCGGCGGTACACGCGCCGTTCGGACGCGGCAAGGTGCTGACCATCTCACCGCATGACGAGGACACCCCGGGATTGGAGCATTTCATCCCGCGGGCGATCGGTTGGCTGGCCGCCTCGAGTTAAGGTCCCGGGGATGGAACTGGTCTTCCTTGGCACCGGCACCTCGCAGGGGGTCCCGATGATCGCGTGCCAGTGCGCGATCTGCCGTTCGCCGGATCCCCGCAACCAGCGCACGCGGGCCTCCGTCCACGTGGTGATGGACGGCCTGCACGTGCAGGTCGACGCCGCGCCGGAATTCCGGCTGCAGTGCCTGAAGGAGGACATTCGCCAGCTAGACTTGTTCGTCCTGACCCACGGGCACGCGGACCACGTGGTGGGGATGGACGACCTGCGGCGGTTCTGCGACCTGCGGGGGGGCGCCGCCCTGCCCGTTTACGGCACGGAGGAGGGGCTCGGGCGGGTGGCGGCCATCTACCCCTACGCCTTGGGCGAACGGCCGCGGGCGCGAGGCTACGCGGCCTTCCGCCTGACCGCGATGCCAGCGCGACTTGATCTGCCTCAGGGCACCATTGAGGCGACCCGGTTGCCGCACGGCGTCATCAACACCCTGGGATTGGTCTTCACCGAGCGAAGTTCCGGCCGGCGCCTCGCCTATTACACCGACTGTAAGACCGTGCCCCCGGAGGCAGTGGCGCTGGCCCGCGGGGCTGACGTGCTGGTGCTCGATGCCCTGCGGCCCTTGCCGCATCCGTCGCACTTGTCCTTGGAGGAGGCGGTGCTCGTGGCGCGGGAGATTGGCGCCCGGCGAACTCTGCTGACCCACCTAACCCACCTGAGCGATCACGCGACGCTGACGGCGAGCCTGCCGCCCGGAGTCGCGCCGGCCCACGACGGCCTGCGGATCACGCTGTGAGCCGGCCCGTACCCGCGCTCAGGGCGCCGAGAGCGGCCAGACGCGAGGGATGACCATGAGGGCAACGAGCAGGCAGAGCAGATTGAGGGGGACCCCGATACGAACGAAGTCGCGGAAGCGATAGCCCCCGATCCCGTAAATGTAGGTATTCGTTTGGTAACCGATGGGAGTGGCAAAGGCCGCGCTGGCGGCGATCGTGACCCCGATGATGAAGGGTCGGCTGTCGAGGCCTGCTTCCCCGGCCACCCCGATCGCGATGGGCACCATCAGGGCGGCGACCGCATTATTGGATAGGATCTCCGTCAGGAGCAGCGTCAGGATATATAGCGTGGCGAGCATCACCATTGGTTTACCCGGGCCGGAGACCACGTGGCCGACCCCGGTGACGACGTTCCGGGCGAGCCAGTCGCCGGCGCCAGTCTGCTGCATCGCCACGCCCAGCGCGAGCGTCCCGAAGATCATAGCCAGCAGGGGCCACTCGATCGCCTCGTAGGCCTCCTTCGGCTTGATGCAGCCGGTGAGGCACATCACGAGGGCCCCGGCGAGGGCGCCGAGGTGGATGGGCACAAGCCCGAGCGTCTCCAGCGCGATGACGCCGCCAATCGTGGCCAGCACGAGGGGAATCCGGCCATGACGGGAGACGGAAGGTAGGGGCGGCCGATCAAAGAGGATGATGTCATCGCCTCGCCGGAGCGCGTTCACCGCCTGCTCGGTGCCCATCATCAGCAGGATATCCCCCATCTGGAGCGGGATCGCCTCAAGCTTTTCGCGGACATTCTCCCCGCCCCGGTGGATGGCGAGGACGATGACGCGGAAGCGTTGGCGAAAGTTCAGTTCACTGATGCTTTGCCCGATGATCTCGGAATTGGGCGCGATGGCGCCTTCGACCACCACGCCCTCGTGGGTGGCGATCTGCTCCAGTCCCGCCTCGGCGGTAAAGTCGAAGCCAGGCAGCGAGCGGACTTGGGCGATGCCCGAGGGGAGGCAGGCCAGCACCATCCGGTCGCCTTCCTCCAAGGGCGTGCACTCCGGGTCGACGTCGATGCCCACCCCGTCGCGGACGACCTCGATGACCCGGAAGCCCCGGGCGCGGGTGAGGCCGGCGGCGCGGAGGCTCTTGCCGTTAAGGGGGGAGCCGGGAGGCACGTAGGCCTCGGCGAAGTATTCCCGACGCTCGTTCTCGCTCAGCGTAGCAGTGAGGGGTTCGCGATTAGGCAGGAGACGGCGGCCGGCCAGACCGAGGTAAAGGGCCCCGAGGAGCGCCGCGGGCACCCCCACCGCGGCGAGTTCAAACATTCCGAGTCCCGGCAGGTTGCGTTCCACCAGAATGCCATTGGCCACAAGGTTTGTGCTGGTGCCGATCAGGGTGCAATTGCCGCCGAGGACGGAAGCAAAAGAGACCGGAATCAGGAACTTGGACACCGGCAGCCTCATCCGCCGCGCGAGGCTGATGGCCACCGGCACGAAGACTACCACTACCGGAGTATTGTTGATCCAGGCCGAAACGAAAGCCACCAGCAGCACCAGCAGGAAAATCACCAGCGGGTAGGGCAGGCCTTGGACCCGCTCGAGGCTGCCGGAGAGATAATCGAGAGCGCCGCAACGCAACAGGGCGGCACAAAGGACGAACAGGGCCGCGACCGTGAGGGGAGCCGGGTTCGCGAACACCGCAAAGACATCCGCCACCGGGACCAGCCCGGAGACCGCGATCACCACGAGCACACCGAGCGCCACGACATCGGGCGGAAATTTCTCCCACACGAAGCCGGCCATGGCGATCAAGACGAGCGCCAGGACAAGGGCGATTTCCAGCGTCATAGGATCCGCAAGCTGGCAGCGCCCGCGCCGGGGGCCGAGTCGAAAACCCCGGGCATCGGTAAAATTCTCGCCGGACGATCCAACCGTACAAGCTTTGACACGCGCCCCGGGGCGGTGGTGTGCTCGATCGATCCCGTCTCACTATGGCCAAAATCTTCTCCGACATCACCGCCACGATCGGCAATACCCCCTTGGTCCGCCTGAACCGGACCGCGGCCGCGCATCAGGCCGGCGCCGAGGTCCTGCTGAAGCTCGAGTTCTTCAACCCGCTTTCCAGCGTCAAGGACCGCATCGGGGTCTCGATGATCGAGGACGCCCTCCGGAGCGGAAAGATCAACCCACAGAGCGTCCTGATCGAACCGACCTCGGGCAACACGGGCATCGCGCTCGCGTTCGTCGCCGCGGCCAAGGGGCTGAAGCTGATCCTGACGATGCCCGAGACGATGAGCCTCGAGCGCCGTAAGCTGCTCAAGATCTTGGGCGCGCGGCTCGTGCTTACCGAGGGGCCAAAGGGCATGAAAGGCGCCATCGCCAAGGCGGAGGAGCTCGCCGCCCGCATCCCCAATGCCGTGATCCTCCAGCAGTTCAACAATCCGGCCAACCCGGCCGTGCATCGCCGGACCACCGCCGAGGAGATCTGGCGGGATACCGACGGTAAGGTGGACATCGTGGTTGCCGGGGTCGGCACCGGTGGCACCATCACAGGTATCGGCGAGGTGCTGAAGGCGCGGAAGCCCTCGGTGAAGATCATCGTGGTGGAACCGGACGCCTCCCCGGTGCTGTCCGGAGGCACGCCGGGCCCCCACAAGCTTCAGGGCATCGGCGCCGGCTTCGTGCCCGGCGTGCTCAACGCCAAGATCTACGATGAGGTGATCCGGGTGAAGGAGGCCGATTCCGGTCCCGTCTCGAAGCAGATCAACCAGTTGGACGGCATCCCCGTGGGCATCTCGTCCGGAGCCATCGCCTGGGCGGCGCTGCAGCTCGCCCGCCGGCCGGAGAACCAAGGCAAACAAATCGTGGCCATCATCCCTTCGAGTAGCGAACGCTACCTGTCGTCTTGGCTCTTCGCGGACATCAACACCGAGAGCGACACGCTGGACGACCTCCTGCCGCCCGCCTAAGCGGGACGCGGAGACGATCTCCGGGAGCGGATCAGCGTCGCTCCCGGTACCAGCCGAAGAAGGCCACGGCGAGGGCGGCCATCGCGCCGAACACGCCTACTAGCTTCATCATCACGCCGGCCAGTAGCTGGTCATCCGCGGCCGAGAAATTCGGGAACAGGCGGGGAGCGTATTCGTAGGTTGGATAGAGGACGTCGTGGCTGAAGGTAACGTACGCGAACACCGGCGTCATCGCGATCAAGACCCCCAGCAGGTAGACCATCTGGACTCCGGGACGCCGCCGCGGCAGCGTCCGGGAGGGGCTGAACAGCGGCCACCAATACAAGATCGCTGCCCCGAAAAACATCAGGTGCTCGATGATGTGCACCAGCCGGTCCTGCAGCGCCCAGTCGTAGAGCATCGGCGCGTGCCACGCGCCGACCACAAGGGTGTAGGTTGAACCCGCGATCAAAGGATGGGTCACCAGCCGCAGCACCGGATGCAGCCCGGGCGCGCCGAGGACTGGGTCGATCATCCACGCCGGCAATCCCCGCAGGAAGAGGATGGCCGCGGGATAGATCATAAGCTGGTGCTGCAGCATATGGGCGCTGAACAGGAAGCGCTCGGCGATCTGGTCGAGCGGGGATCCCACGGCCAGATAGAAGAAAAGCAGACCCGAATAGAACTGGATGGCCTGCGCGAGCGGCCAGGGCTGGCCCGGCGCCAGGCGGGCTCGGAAAGGGCCCGCCAGCACGGCCCAGAGCCAGCCGGCAACCACGAGGCCCCCGATCAGCCACGGTTCATTGTGCCAATGGCGCCAATCGATCATACGCGGGTCCGGTGGACTGGGAGGGATGCGGGCGGGCGGTGCACGACGGGAGAACTGGGAAGGACGTGCTGAAACCAGCGGGCCGCAACTCGGATTGAACTGGCGCGAAAAAACCCGGTCCCGCGCGGAGCGGCACCGGGCTGAAAAGGAAACGTTCCGATTTAGGGGGTCGGCAGCGGCAGGCTCGCCTCGGCCGAGAAAAGTGCGAGGAGGGCCCAGACCGTGCCCGAGGCCAGCACCAGGCCGATGAAGAACAGGATCGTGCAGAAGGGCTTATCCCACCGCAGGTGCATGAAGTAGAAGATGACGAAAAGGAACTTCACCAGCGAAAGGACCACCAAGGAGGAGACGAGCACCCACTTGGGGAAGGGCAGGAACACCGCAACGATCTCAACGCCCGTAATGACCGCGAGAAGCATCGCGATCTGGACGTAGATCTGGAACTTGCTCTCGTCGTGGCCGTGGCCATCAGCGTGTCCGCCAGCGGAGTGGGAGGGGGCACTCATCAGGTTCAAAGGTATTCGAGGAGGTACACGGCGGTGAAGATCACGATCCAGACGATATCAACGAAGTGCCAGTAGAGGCCCATTGACTCGACATCGATCGCATTGGCCTCGCCAAAGGCCACGGGGCCACGGGGACGGGCGAACCAGCCACAGGCCGCGGTAGCAGCCAAAGCGCCGACCATCGCCAAGAACTCGGCCTTCACAAAATGGCCCATCGCGGCGCCTAGAGTTGGCTCAACTTGGATCGCGTGGACCAGCCCGAGCGTTACCTTCAGGCAAAGGCCTAGGAGGGCGAGAAAGGCGAGCGCGTGCAGCAGTTGGTGCGAGAGCCACGTCCGCTGGGCAGAGCCTGCCCCCGGCTTGAAGGAGCGCACGTACATCAACGTCAGCCAAAGCACCCCGATCGCGACGTGACAGCCGTGCGTGCCGGTGAGAGTATAGAAGGTGGTCCCGAGCAGGCTGTTCGAAAGGGTCATCTTCTTGTCCACCACGAAGTGCTGGAACTCGTAGACTTGGCACCCAAGGAAGATCATCCCAAAGAAGATCGTTGTGAGCAGGGACCAGCGGCAGCTGCGGACGTTGCCCTTCTGGATCGCGGTGACGGCCAAGGCCATCATGAGCGAGGACATTAGGAGAATGAACGTGGAGAAGGAGGTCAGCTCGACGCTGAAGACCAGCTTCGGGTCGAGGCCACCCGCCGGCGGGTTCAGGCGGTAGACTAGATGGGTGGCGATCAGCACCCCGAAGAACATGCAGTCCGAGGCCAGAAACGCCCACATGAGGAGCTTCTTGTTCGGAATGCCCGTCGACGTAGACGGGTCGTGGTGATGATCAATCGAAGCCGAGGCCGCGTCGCTGCTCATTGGAGGTAAGGGGCAGGGATCACTGCTTGCCGTGGCTGTGGTCGTCACCGTGGCCCTTGACGGGCTTGCCGTCCCGGTCGAGGTGCAGGTGGTACCCCTCGTTGCCCTCCAGCGACCAGAGGTAGATGCCCACGAGGGTCACCAAGCCACCAAGGAGCGCCAAGCCCAGCTTCCAGTGAATGCCCGGGACGTCCCACTTGGCGTCGAAGGCGGTGGAGCCAATGCCGACAATAAGAAGCCCGAAGCCGGCGACGAGGGGCCAGATCGAGTTGAAGGGCATATGGACGCCTCCGTGCGCCCCCTCGGCCTTCTCGGCAACGGCGCGTTCGGCCGCAATTTGCTCGCGGTGGTTCTTCTCGTACCAGAAGGCGTCGCGGTCGTGGACCGTGGGGATGACGCGGAAGTTGTACTCGGGGGGCGGATTGGGGATCGACCACTCGAGCGTGCGGCCATCCCACGGATCACGGCCGACCTTCTCGCCCTTGTAATAAGTATAGATCATCACCGCGAAATAGACCGCGATGCCGAGGCCGAGGACGAAGGCGCCGATCGAGGCAATGTAGTTAGCGGTGTTCCAGCCTAGGTTCGGGTCGTAGGTGAACGTCCGGCGGGGCATCCCGTTCAGCCCGAGGAAGTGCATCGGGAAGAAGGTGACGTTGAAGCCGACGAAGATGATCCAGAAGGAAAGCTTGCCCCAGAACTCGCTCACCTTGCGGCCGAACATCAGGGGGAACCAGTAGTGGATGCCCGCCAGCAGGGCGAAAATCGAACCGCCGATCAGCACGTAATGGAAATGGGCGATGACGAAGTAGGAATCGCTCTGCTGGGTGTCCGCCGGGGCCGCCGAGTGCATCACGCCGGAGAAGCCACCGATCATGAACATCCAGACGAAGCCCAGGGCAAACATCATGGGGGTGCGCATCATCAGGCGCCCGCCCCACATCGTGCCGATCCAATTGAAGATCTTCACGCCGGTCGGAACCGCGATCGCCATCGTCGCGAGGGCGAAAGCCGCCGTCGCCACGGTGCCCATACCGGTGGTGAACATATGATGGCTCCACACCGCGAAGCCAAGGAACCCAATGCAAGCGCCCGAGAAAACGACGATCGGGTAACCGAACAGTGGCTTGCGGGAGAAGGTGGGCAGGATCTCCGAGATGATACCCATCGCGGGGAGGATCAGGATGTACACTTCCGGGTGGCCGAAGACCCAGAACAGGTGCTGCCACAGGATCGGCATACCGCCGCCGGAGACCTCGAAGAAGACCGTACCGAAGTTACGGTCCATCATGAGCTCCACCAGCGCGATGGTAATCGCAGGGAACGACAGGATGATCAGGAAGGCGGTGATGAGCGTCATCCAAGTGAAGACCGGAAGGCGCATCATCGTCATCCCGGGGGCCCGCATATTGATAATCGTGACAATGAAGTTCAGAGAGGCCGCGATGGAGGCGACGCCGAGGAGTTGCAGGCCCATTACCCAGTAATCGACCGAATGGCCAGGATTGAACTGCTTGGAGGTCAGCGGGGAGTAGCCGTACCAGCCGGCATCGGGGGCGTTGTGGCCATCGACCCCGAAGATGGGCCCGATCCAGCCGATGTTGAGCACGATGGCGCCGGCGACGAAGGTCCAGAGCGAGAAGGCGTTGAGCCGCGGGAAGGCGACGTCGCGCGCCCCGATCTGGAGGGGCATGATGTAATTGAAGAAGGCCGCCGAGAGCGGCATCACGGCCAGGAAGATCATCGTCGTCCCGTGCATCGTGAACATGGTGTTGTACATCTGGGCGCTCAGCACGGTCCCGTTCGGGTACATCAGCTGCGCCCGGATGAGCAGCGCCTCGAAGCCGCCGACCAAGAAAAAGAACAGGGCAAACACCCCGTAAAGGAAGCCGATGCGCTTGTGGTCGACCGTGGTGAGCCAGCTCATCAAGCCGGCCTTGGCGGTAGGATGGGCGAGCAGCTTGGGCTGCGCCGGGACCGCATCGTCCTTGGTGAGATAGGCGGTCTTGGCCGTGGTGTCCATAGGTGGTCCGGGGGCTGGAAGGTGGAGGGAGAGCCTTACTTGAGGCTGAGCAGATAGGCCGTGAGTGCCACCTGTTCGGCGTCGGAGAGGGTAATCTTGTTGTCGCGGTAGGCCTTGGCCATCTTGTTGCCGGGCTTCACGGACTCCGGATCGCGGAGCCAGCGACGGAGCTGTTCGGGATTATTCTCGATCAGGCCGGCCGCGAGGGTGGAGCGGGCACCGAAATGCGTCAGGTCGGGGCCTTGGACGCCCATCGCCCCGTGGCCGCGGACGGCGTGGCAGGCATTGCAGGTCTTGGCGGCGAACAGCTCGCGGCCTTGCGCGACCAGAGCGAGGTTCTCGACCTTTTCGACCGCCTGCTTGGCGCGCCACGCCTCTAAAGGATTACGGTCAAAAGCCTCGGAGACGCCCACCTCGTTCGTCTTGAAGGTGCGGAGGGCGGTGACCGGGGTGGCAGCGGCCACAGGGGCGACCGGGACGGCGACGGAGCGGGCGAGGGCGAGCTGCTTTTCCTTCCAGGCCGCAAAATCCTTTTCGTCGAGGGCGATCACGCGGAAGCGCATCACCGCGTGGGAATCCCCGCAATACTCAGCGCACTGGCCCCAGAAGTAACCGGGCTTGTCCGCCTGCAACCAAAAGAAATTCGCCCGATTGGGGATCATATCGATCTTTCCGCCCAGCTTCGGCACCCAAAACGAATGGATCACGTCGATCGTGCGGACATTGATGCGGATCGGGCGGCCGGCGGGGATGACAAGCTCGTTTCCCGTGACCAGGGGAGCCTTGGCACCCGCTGAGTCGACGGCAGCCTGCTCCGAGGGGTACTCGAACTTGAACCACCACTGGTGGCCGGTGGCTGTGACCTCGTAGGCGTTCTTCTTCTCCGCCTCCGGCACGTCGTAGGTATACCAGATGGCGGTCAGCGTGGGCACCGCGATGATCACGAGCGCGAGCACCGAGGCGCCAATCAGGCTGATCTCAACGAGGGGGTTGCCGTGGCTCTGGGGCGGAGGCTCCGCGCGCTCATCCGCCTCGGTCCGGGCGCGGAAACGCCACATCGTGTAGGCGAGCACGCCACCGACCAGAATGAAGATGACGAGCGTGACCCAGCAGGTGACGTAGAACAGGCTGAGCTGCGAACGGGCCACTGGGCCCTCGACGATCATCGTCGACTGGTGACCATCCATCCGCCAAAACTTTAGATCGCAGCCCGAGAGGAACAGCAGGCCCGCGAGGGCGCCAAGAACCCAGCCAACGCGGGCTAGGAAGGGAAGGGCGGAACGCATGGGAGAGACTGCAGAAGAGAGGGAACGGAAGCGACCGAAAGAAAAAAAGTAAGAAGGGTTTGCGAAGGAAGGGGCATTTCAAGCCCCAATTAAGCCGGGTAATGCCTCCAAGGGATTGCGCCGATCGGATTTGCATCCCGGTAGCCCCCTCCCACCTTCCCCGACCATGAAATTCCTCGCTCCCAATTACCTGCTCGCCGCGCTCTTTGCCGGAACCGCCCTCCACGCCGCCGTGCCCGCGCGCACGATCGAAATTACCGCCAACGACCAGATGAAATTCAACCTCGCAAGAGTCGAGGTCAAGGTCGGGGAGACGATCAAGGTCGTCCTAAAGAACGTGGGCACGCTGCCGAAGGAGGCGATGGGTCACAATTGGGTGCTCCTGAAACCCGGCACCGATCTGAACGCCTTCGCGCAAGCCTCAATGACCGCAAAGGATGCGGAGTACATCGCGCCCGCCTTTAAGGACAAGGTGGTCGCATTCGTGAAGGTGCTGGGCCCAAAGCAGACCGGTGAGGTCACGTTCACCGCCCCGGCCGCCGGCGAGTACACTTACGTCTGCTCCTTCCCTGGCCACTACATGCTAATGAAGGGAACGCTGATCGCGAAGTAAGCGCGCCCGCCCTCCCCTTTCAGCGCTCGGCCCCGGCGGGGTACCTTTCTGGTGCCCGCTCCCGACGGAAAACGTTCTTGCCCTCGCGGACGGGAGCGTTTGTTTCCCCGGCTCGCGCGCCAACATAGCTCAGCTGGTAGAGCAACGCTTTCGTAAAGCGTGGGTCGCCGGTTCAAATCCGGCTGTTGGCTCCAGCGACACCCTTCAAGCGGCCACTACTGCCTCGAGCGGGCCCGCCCCTCCACCAAAGCCTCGGGTCAGCGGGCCAAACCAGCGCCAGTCGCGCTCTGCGCAGTGGTAGCCTGCCCACGCCTCCCCCTCGACGGCGAGGCCCGTCCGGTAAGGCGCGCGGTACAGGTAGCGGAACGTGGGGTATCCATCCGCGCCAGCCGGCAGGGGGCGGTGGCTGAACTCGGGGGCCCAAGCGAGTCCCAGTCGCGCCAGCGACGGCGCCAGCTTGCCCTGAAGGACCGTCCCCACCTGATCGGCCGCCCGGCTCTCTGGCACGGCGGCCACTAGGTGCAGTTCAGCGGCCAGCACGACGGCCGTCCGCACCCGGGAAACCCCCTCGAGTACCAGCAGGTGCAGGGCGGCCTGGAACTCGGCGCAGACCGGGGGCACCGCGAGCCCGGGGCGGCCGCGGCGGGTCCGGAGCGTGAAGTAATGGCAACCGGGGCCGAAGACGCGCGCCGGCGGGAAAGCGGGAGACAAGGGATCCATCCCCGGAGCCCGGCGAACCGAGGAGCGGCCCGCAAACGCGGCCAGACCCTGAATTCTGGCCCAAAACCGGCGGCGAGGCCGCGCGCTTGCCTCGCGGGCCCGAGCGCGGCACACCCCCGGCGTATGGACTGCCGCCCGGGCTGTGGCGCGTGCTGCATCGCGCCCTCCATTTCCTCGCCCATCCCCGGGATGCCCCGGGGTAAGCCGGCCGGCGTCCCCTGCGTACAGCTGCTGCCCGACTTGCGGTGCGCTCTCTTCGGCCGCCCGGATCGTCCGGCCTTATGCGTGAGCCTCCGCCCCCAGGAATCGATGTGCGGTGCCAGCGCGGCCGAGGCCCGCTTGCTGCTCGAGGCGCTCGAGGTCGCAACCCGGCCCGCTTGAGCGCCGGTGCCCGCCCCACCCCGCCCGTCCCTCAAACCCTTACCCCCCGGCGAACGATGTGTGGCCGCTACGTGCTGAAACGCGAGGACCTCGACGCCCTGCTGCGGCAACTGGCGGTGCCGGACATTTCCGCCTTCACCAGCCGCTACAATCTAGCGCCGACGAGCCTCGTCCCGATCATCCGCGGCCCGCGACCCCGGCGCACCGCGACCAGCGCGCGATGGGGCCTCGTCCCGTCTTGGGCGGCGAGCCTGGGCGGCAGCCGACTGGCGAACGCCCGCGCGGAAAGCGTCGCGGCCCGGCCCGCGTTCCGCGAGAGCTTCCAGCGGCGGCGGTGCGTCGTACCGGCTAGCGGCTTCTACGAGTGGGAAACCCGCGGGAGCCGGAAGCTCCCGTGGTATTTCGCCCTGCGCGCCGGCCCGCCCCTCGCGCTCGCCGGCATCTGGGAGGAGGGCACCGAAAATACCCCCGCCACCTTCGCCCTCATCACGACAGAAGCCTGTCCGGAGGTAGCACGTATCCACGACCGGATGCCCGTCGCCCTGTCCCCGGAAGCCGTAGAAGCCTGGCTGGATCCCGTCCCGTCCGCGGCGGAGCTGCTGCCGCTGCTGCGCCCCCTGCCGGCGGGGGTGCTTGCGGCAACGCGGGTGTCGCCGCGGGTCAACCAGGTCCACCACGAAGGTCCGGACTGCCTGTTGCCCGTGACCGGGCCGGAAGACGAGGAGGACGGCCAGCTGGGGCTGGCCGGGCTGAGTTGAAGCCTGCGGCCTCGCCAGCGCCGCCGTGGACCGCCACGTTGGACCCGTGACCCTTCTCGATCGCCACTTACTCAAGGGCGTATTCGCGACCTGCCTCGCAGCGGTGGCGCTGTTCGCCTTTATTGTGGCACTGCCAAACGTCGTCCGAGAACTGCTCAGTCCCCTCCTCGCGGGCCAGTTCGGCCCGGCCACCTTCGTCCGGCTGGTGGGCCTGCTGCTTCCCTTTGCCATCTCCTTCGCGCTGCCGATGGGCATGCTCACGGGGATTCTCCTCACGCTCGGGCGCCTGTCGGCCGACCACGAGATCACCGCGATGCGGGCGGCCGGCCTAAGCCTGGCGCGGATCGCGCGGCCGGTGCTGGCGCTGGCGGCGCTTGGCACTGCGCTGGCCATCCACATCAACCTCGAGTCAGCCCCTTGGGCCCGGGCCGAGTTCCACCGCGCCTTCGCCGATGCCGTGCGTGGAAACCCGATGGGGATAGTGGTGCCGCGGACCTTCATCCGGGATTTCCGTGGCGTGGTCCTCTACGTGGGGGCGAAGGAAGGGGACGAGCTGCGCGACATCTGGCTGTGGGACCTCGACCGCGAGTCCCGCGTGCGCCGGCTGGTGCGGGCGGAATCGGGGCGGCTGGTCTACGACGAGGCGACCAACAGCCTCGTGCCCACTCTGCTACGGGCGACCATCGAGGAGCGGGGCAGCGATGATCCGGAGTCCCCGGCGCGGGCCCCCAAGGTGGCCACGGTGGAGCGTTTCGAGGACGTGCGGATTTCGCTAGAACGTTACCTTGGGCAGAGCCTAGTGCGGATCAAGACGGAGTGGCTAACGCTGGGGGAACTCCGGGCGGCACGGTCCCGCCACGCGGCGATCGTTCCGAAGGCCGGGAAGGAACGCGAGCACGCGCGAGAACTGATGAATTTCGACCTGCTGGTGCAGGAGAAGCTAAGCCTGGCGACGGCGGTCTTCTCATTCGCGCTGCTGGGCATTCCCTTGGGCATCCGCGTCTCCCGGCGGGAGACGTCCGCCAACCTCGGCCTCGCGATCGTCTTGGTGCTGGCGTTCTACGTCCTCACCGCCGGGGTGAAGGCGCTCGACCAGCGACCAGAGTGGCGGCCGGACCTCCTCATCTGGCTGCCAAACTTGCTCTTTGCGGGCCTCGGCTTCCGGCTCTTCCGCCGTATCGGGCAAAATTGATTTAGCGGGTGGGGTGTCAGGGTTTGTCGGCGCGCACCACCACCCCGTTGCGGAAGACGACCTCGCGGATGTCCGGCGACACGGGCCGCGTCATGATCGGCCCGCCGATCCCGCCGGGGCCCATCCCGATGCCGGAGCCCCCGATCCCGATGCCCCCGGAACCGCCCCCGATACCGATGCCGACGCTGGAGGACGTGCCGACGACCGCGCCGCCGCGGCCGGTGCTCACGCCGATCGCGGGACCCGTACCACCGATGACCCCGCCCATCATCCCGCCGCGGCCGCCCGGGTACAGACCACTGCCGGGATCGCCGCCCTTGGCGTAGATCCAGATCTCATCGCCCGCGGGGGAGATGCTGACCTCGCTCGGCTCGCCCCACGCCACGCGGACCATGTCCTGGTCCATCCGCGGCTCGACGCGGCCGTCGAGCAACGCCTGCCGCACCTCAAGGGGCCACGTCTCGTAGATGGCCCGGTTGCGGTCGATGCGGCCCATTTGGGAGGACGAGCAGCCGCCGGCGCAGACCGCGGCGAATAGGAGTAGGGCCGGAACCGGGGGGAGAAGACCGCGCTTCATCAGGAGGAACATGGCACGGGATGGGGCGCGCGTAAAGTACTTGGAAGAAGCGCGCGCCGCTCCGCGATTGCCACGCGCGGGGAAGTGCCCACGGTCCCTAGCCGTTTCCGGTGGCATGACGCCGCCGGCCCTCCCCTTCCTCATGCCCGCCCAGAAAATCAACCTCGCCCTCGTCGGCCTCGGCTTCGGCGCCGAGTTCATCCCCATCTACCAAGCGCACCCCGACGCCCGCTTGGTCGCGGTCTGCCAGCGTGATCCGAAGAAGCTTAAGGCCATCCAGCAAGCCTTCGGCATCCCCAAGGGCTACACCAACTACGAGGAACTGCTGCGGGACCCCGAGATCGACGCGGTCCATATCAACACCCCAATTCCCGACCACGCCGGCCAGGCGATCAAGGGCCTTGAGGCGGGGAAACACGTGGCCTGCACTGTGCCGATGGCGACCTCCATCGCGGACTGCCACCGCATCGTTGACCTCTCCCGCCGCACCGGCCGGCGCTACATGATGATGGAGACCGTTGTGTACGCTCGGGAATTCCTGTATCTCAAGGAGCTCCACAGAAAGGGCGACCTCGGTCGCATCCAGTTCCTTCAGGCGAGCCACCAGCAGGACATGGATGGCTGGCCTAATTACTGGCCCGGCCTCCCGCCGATGTGGTACGCCACCCATTGCGTCGGGCCGATGCTTGCCCTCACCGGCGCCGCCGCCGAGTACGTCTCCTGCTTCGGCTCCGGCACCATCCGGCCCGACCTCGTGAAGCACTACGCCTCGCCCTTCGCGGTCGAGACGGCCCACGTGAAGCTGCGGGACAGCGACCTGACGGCACGGATCATCCGTTCGCTCTTCGACGTGGCCCGGCAGTATCGGGAAAGCATCGACGTTTACGGCTCAAAGCGGTCGTTCGAATGGACCCTAATCGAGCACGAGCGGCACGTGTTGCACACGGCCAAGCTCCCGGAGGCCAAGATCCCGCGCAAGGTGCAGGTGCCCGATTACGCGCGCCGGCTGCCGGCCGGGATCCGGCCGTTCACCACCAAGGGCGTCTACGATCTCGGCAAGAAGACGCACCTCAGCTTCACCCAAGGAGCCGGCCACGGCGGCTCGCACCCGCACCTCGCCCACGAGTTCGTCCGCGCCCTGATCGAGGACCGCGAACCCTACCCAAACGCCATCCAGTCGGCGAACTGGACCTGCGTCGGCCTGTGCGCCCACCAGTCCGCCCTAGCCGGCGGTAAGATCGTGCGCCTGCCGGCCTTCACCCAGCCGGCCGCGCCGGGCCGCCGATGATCGAGGTCCGGGGCCTCACCCGCGTCTTCCGCACTTACAAGAAGCGCCCCGGCTTCCTCGGCGGCGTCCGGGGGCTCTTCCAGCGCGATTTCGAGGAGAACACGGCCGCGCAGGAGATCTCGTTCTCCATCGCGGAGGGGGAATTCGTCGGCTTCCTTGGGCCTAACGGCGCGGGGAAGACGACGACGCTTAAGATGCTCGCGGGCCTCATCATCCCCACCCGCGGGACGGCCCGCGTCGCCGGCCACGATCCCACCCGGCGCGAGAACGCCTACCGGCGGATCTTCGCCCTCGTCCTCGGCCAGAAGAACCAGCTCTGGTGGGACCTGCCCGCGATCGAGTCCTTCCAACTCCTCCGGGCCATCTACAGCCTGCCGCCGGCCGAGTTCCGCGCCACCCTCGACGAGCTGGTCGACCTCCTCGAGGTCCGCCCGAAGCTCGACGTGATGGTACGGGAACTCTCCCTCGGCGAACGGATGAAGATGGAGCTGATCGCCGCCCTGCTCCACCGACCGCGGGTCCTGTTCCTCGACGAGCCCACCATCGGCCTCGACGTGGTTTCCCAGCGCAAGGTCCGGGCGTTCCTGCGCGACTACAACCGCCGTCACCGGGTGACCATCCTCCTCACGAGCCACTACATGGCCGATATCCAAGAGCTGTGCGGCCGCGTCATCGTGATCCACCGCGGCCGGAAGATCTATGATGGGACGCTCGACCGCCTTGAGGCCGCCGGCGGCGCCCGGCGCAAAATCGTGACTTTCGTGCCCGCCGCCCAAGGCGCTGCTGCCTTCGGCGAGGGCTGGATCTGCCGGCACGCCCTCACCACTCGGCGTGACGACGAGGGTAAGTTCACGCTCACTGTCCCGGCCGACCAGGTGGTCGCGGCCTCGCAGGACATCCTGCGCGCGGGGGCGGTGGCCGACATCACGATCGAGGACGTGCCCCTCGAGGACGTGATCGCCGAGCTATTCACCGCCCAGACCTAGCGGCGTGAGGTCCAGCCAGCGCCACGCCTCCCCGATCCGCTCCGCGACTAGGCCCCGGCAGGTCCGCGCGGCCACCGCGGCAGCATCGAGGCGCTCGAGAAGGAGGTGCGGGGCGAGCGCCAGGCATAGCGAGCGAGCCAGCTGCGCGGCGCGTTCGCGGTCCCCCGCGTCGGGCGGCGTGCCGCCGCCCCGGAACCCCTCCACGAGCAGGGCAAGGAACCGGTCGTTGTCGTGGACGGGCACAAGCAGCCACGCGCGCCCAAGCGCGAGTCGACTGCGCACCACCAAACCGGTGAGCGGGTCCGCTTCGATCGCCGACCACGGTGGGCAGACGCCGCGGACCCGGATCGGCGCGACTCTCCGGCTCAAGATTCATCTGCCTGCCGTCACCCGAAGGAGTCAAAGCGCCCTTACACCCTAAATTTAGGGTAATTCGCACGGTTGATGACGCATAGGAAACAGCCAAACCTCCCCAGCATCGAATCTCCAAGAGCCCGACTTGGCGTTAACTATCTGAGTTCAGGAATTTCTGGGGGACGACCGTGAACGCAAAACCCATCTCCTTCGCGATCTTTCACAGGACAGCCCTTGTCGCGATTCTAACTTTCGCAGCTTGGCTGATCGTGACCGTCATCGCCCCTAGCCTCCCGCCGCACCTCGCCTGGCCGCTGAGCATGTTCCTGTGCGGTTCGGCAACCTTCTGGCTTGATGCGCGGATGCGGCGATGGTTCGGGCTCGATGACTCATCCCGGATCCGCGCGCTGCGGTCCGAGGTGCTGCAGGTGGCGATGCGGGAGGCAGACACCGCGCGGCTCACCGCCGAGTTCGAGACCCTGCTGGCCTCGCGCTACGACGCTCCAGCTGCCGTGATCCTCGCCCGCAGCGGCGAGGCCTACATGGGCGGCGGCCACACCATCCGGCGGGACCGCGCGGCGATCGCCGCCCTGCGCGAGGGCGGCTGGATCACACCGGAGAGCCTGCAGCGCCGCCGGCCCACTCGCGCCCTCGCGGATCTCGACGCCCTCCTGCGTGAGATTGGCGCCGGGGCCCTCGTCGTGGCGCCGCGGGAGAGCCCCGACCCGAATCTCCTCGTCGCCATCGGCGTCCGCCGCACCGAGTGGCCCTTCACCTACCCCGACGTGATGCGCCTGCTGCACACCGCAGAGCTGATCGACAACATTCTTTCCCGTTCGCGGCTGATGGACCAGCTCGCTTTGCGCACGCGGACGGAGTACCTCGCCACGATGTCCCGCGGGCTGGCCCACGACCTGAAGAATCTGATCACCCCCGTCTCGTCGTTTCTGGTGCACACGGAGGGGCGGGCGCCCGCGGGCAGCGCGGAGGAGGAGGTGCATCGCGCGGCCAGCCGGGCGATCGAGGTGATGACGACCTACCTGCGGGAGGCGCTTTTCTTCCCGGATCGCCTGACGCCGCGTTACGCCCCAGTCGAGCCAAGGGGACTGCTTGAGGCCGTGCGGAGCCTGACGGTCGAGCGGGCGGCCCGCCGCGGCGTCACCCTCGTCGCGCACAGCACCTGCGCGGGGACGCTGCAGGCAGACACCGTGTTGCTACAGCGGCTGCTGGTGAACCTGTTGAACGACCGGATCGACGCGTCCACGCGGGGCGGTGAGGTGTGGCTGACCGCGGAGGGGCCGGTGGCGGGGATGGTCACGCTGCGGGTCATCGACCGCGGGCGCGAGATGGACGCAGCGACCCGGGCGCGGATCTTTGACCCGTACTTCACGGCGAAGGAGCTCTGGGAGGAGGTGCGGGGGGCCGGCTTGGGGCTGACCATCTCGCAGCGCATCGCGCACCTGCACCACGGGCGGATCACGGTCGAGAGCCGGCCGGGCGCCGGGACCACGCTGAGCGTCGACCTGCCCGTGGACCCCGCGGCAGTCGCGGCGGCAACCTGAGCCCCCGCGTGACCTCCACGACCCGCGCCATTTTGCCGACCCGGATTCTCGTCGTAGACGACGAACGCCAGATCCACGCGACGCTCCGCCTGCGGCTGGGAGGCGCGCACGAGCTGGTGTTCGCCTTCGACGCGGCGGCGGGGCTCGAGCGCCTGCGGGAGACGCGGTTCGACCTATGCCTCGCCGATCTGCATATGCCCCGGATGGACGGCTTCATCTTTATCGAGGCGGCGCAGCAGGTGGACCCGGCGCTGGGATTCGTGGTGCTCAGCGCGTTCGATTCCGCGGAGAACCTGCGGCGCACCATCCCGCTACAGGTCTATGACTTCCTGTCGAAGCCCCTGCCCGGCAAGGCGGACTTCGAGGCGCGGATCCCCGAGTGGGTGGCGCGCACCCGCCAGCGGCGAGAGGACCACGACCTGGCCCGGCAGGCGGGGGTCGTGGTCGGGGAGCGCGAGGCGGCCCTGCTCGAGCGAGACGTCGAGCTGGTGGCCTCGGAGACGGCGCGTGACGCGCTGCGGCAGACGGCGGGGCTTCTGACGACGGTGCACGCGCAGCTGCTTGCTTTGCAGTCGCCGCTGGGGACGCCGGTCCGCGCGGATCCGCGGTCGGCGCAGTTCACCCGCCGGCTCGATGAGGCGCGGCGCACGGCGGAGGCCGCGATGGCGGTCACGGAGGCATTCTTCGACACCGGCTACGGCAGCCGGGATACCTCGCCGGCGGTGGTGGACGAGGGTATCCGGCACGCCGCGGGGATCGCCCTGCGCATGAGCCGGGGGGAGGAGGAGGGCAAAGCGGTGGAGTTTACGCCCGGGGCCGCGGGCCTGCCGGTGCGGGGGCTCTCGGGCATCGACTTTCTGCTGATGATGACCCCGGCGCTTGGTGCGGCGCTCACTGGCGCACCGCGCCGGACGACGGTAGGGGTGCGGGCGGAGCCGCTGGGACGGCTTGAGGAGGCCTTCCGCGAGCCCGCACTCCGCAGCTTCGCGTGGTACAACCGCCGCAACGCGCCGGCAGGCCACGCGGCGGTGCTAATCACCATCACCGGGGCCGGCACGGCGCTGACGTCCGCCGCGCTGGAGGCGTGGCTGCAGGAACAGCACGAGCCGCTCGCGACCATCACGGCCCGGGGCCTCGTCGCTGGGGTCCGGCGCTGCCGCGGCGTCCTAGGCGCGGCGGTGTCGCCGCATTCGGGCCGCTTCAGCCTTGCGCTGGCGCTGCCCGTCTGAATCCGGCGATGATCCTTCTGGTCGACAGCGCGGAGCGCGAGGGATCCGTCCTAGCCGAGCTGTGCGCGGGCCGGGGATGGGTTGCCGAGGCCTGCGCGACAGTCGCCGCGGCGCGGCGGCGGATTCCCCGGCTGCGGCCGCGGGTGGCCGTGGTCCGACGCACCCTGCGGGACGGCTTCGCCGAGGAGGTGCTCGCGGTACTGGCGGACGCGCGCTGCCGGCGGCTGGTGCTGGTGCCGGCGGGCACCAGCGGGGAGGTGGAGGCTCGGATGGTGGCGCTGGGTGCGGACTGCGTCCTGCGGGAGCCCGTGCGCATCGAGGTGCTGCTGGCCTACCTGGAGCGTTTCCGGAGCGAGCCGGTCCCGGCGGCGCGGCCCAGGCCGACGCGGCTGGCGTTCGCGGGCGGTCGGCTGGACCCCGCCGACCGGACCCTGCGCTGCGGCGCCCAGCAGACCACCCTGACGCTCCGCGAGGCGCAGCTCGCGGAGCTGTTGGCACGGTTCTGCTCGGAGGTCGTCACCTACGAGTTCCTCTACGCGGAGATCCTCGGCCGGCCGTTCCGAGGGGACACGGGCAACCTACGGGTCCTCCTCGGCAAGCTCTGCGCCGCGGCCGTCCGCGCGGGCGTCGACGCGCGCGCGTGGATCGAAGTGATCCCGAAGTACGGCTACCGGCTGCGGCGGGCCGCACGGCGGGCGTAACGGAAAAGTTACGGCAGGCCCGTTCCGGAAGGGGCCGAGACCGGGCACGGTGCGCGCATGGAAACGCACCCCACCGTTATCATCCTCAAGGCGGACCAGCTCTACGCCGCCACCCTCCGGGCCCACGTGGAGGCCGTGCTGCCGGGGGCGCGGATCACGGTCGCGCCGCACATCGCCGCGGCGCGGGCGCTCCTCGACCGGGCGCCGGTGGACCTGTTGCTGGGCAGTCTCGGGGAGGGGCCCGAGGGCGACGCGCTCGATCTACTGGCCCAGTCCACCCGGGCGCCGCGCCGGGCCCGGAGGGTCTTGGTGGTAACGCTGCGCTGCGCCTACCGGACCCTTTCGGCCCTGCGGACCCTTGCGGTGGAGGGGGTGTTCGACGCCGCCACGGAGGAGCCCGGGGCCTTCCGCCCGGCGTTGGAGCGGGTGCTCGCGGGGCAGCGGTCCTGGAGCCCCTCGGTGCAGGGCCAGTTGCGGCAGATCTTGGCGGCGCCCACGGCGCTGTTCCGGCTGCTGACGGACTTTGAGCAGCTCGTGCTAAGCGTCATCGGGGCGGGGTGCGATGACGACGAGGCGGCGGAACTGCTGCGGCTCAGCCCGGCGACCATCTCCTCGGTGCGGCGGGACCTGCACCGGAAGCTGGGGGTGCAGCACCGCGGCGCGCTGATCCGGATGGCGGCGCAGAAGGGGTACGTGCGTTTCACTCCCGACGGCGTGGAGCGGCCGGGATTCGCGCTTTTCGCGGCCGCCTACCGCCCGCGGCAGCCGCGCCGGCGGACGGACGAGCCGGTGGCGGCCTGAGCCCGGCCTCGGGGGGCCCCGGGGGTGGCGACGGGCGGGTTGCCAAAGGCGCGCGATCCCGTTCAACTCCGCGCCCCTAACGCATGCCGCCCAACGGTCCCGCCTGGTCCCAGAAACTCCGCGCTGAAATCGGCAAGGCCGTCGTCGGCCAAGACGCCGTCGTCGAACGCCTGCTAGTGGCCTTACTAGCCAACGGCCACGTGTTGCTCGAGGGCATGCCCGGGCTGGCGAAGACCCTGCTGGTGAAGTCGCTCGGCACAGCCCTTGGGGTGCAGTTTGAGCGAATCCAGTTCACTCCAGACCTGCTGCCGAGCGACGTGGTGGGCACGATGATCTTCCAGCCGAAGACGGGAGAGTTCACCGCCCACCGCGGGCCGATCTTCGCCAACTTGGTGCTGGCGGACGAAATCAATCGGGCCCCGGCGAAGGTGCAGAGCGCCTTGCTTGAGGGGATGCAGGAGCGGCAGGTGACCTTGGGCGGCCAGACCCACGCCCTGCCGCGGCCGTTCTTCGTGATGGCGACTCAGAACCCGGTGGAGCAGGAGGGCACGTACCCGCTGCCGGAGGCGCAGACCGACCGTTTCCTGTTCAAGCTACTTGTCGACTACCCAAGCGCCGCCGAGGAGTCGGCGATGCTGCAGCGGTGGGGCCAGGTGACGCGCCAGCCGGCGCTCGCGGCAGTGTCCAACGGGGACGAGCTGCTCGCGCTCCGGGCGGAGGTCGACGGGATCCATCTCTCGCCGGCAGTGCAGGGGTACATCCTCGCGCTGGTGCGCGGGACGCGGGCGCTGGCGGACGTTGCGGCGCCGCGGCGACACCTGTCCTACGGGGCGTCGCCCCGGGCCTCGATCGCGCTCTACCAGGCGGGACGGGCGCTGGCGTGGCTGCGAGGCGAGGACCACGTTTCCCCCGGGCTGATTCAGGAACTCGCACCAGACATCCTACGGCACCGGATCGGCCTGACTTACGAGGCCGAGGCCGCAGAGATCACGGCGGACAAGCTCGTGGCGGACGTGATCACCCGCACCGCGGTGCCCGCCGTCTAGGCGCCCGCAGATGCCCGCCGCCCCCCCCGCCGCCCCTCCTGCCCCAGCCGCCGCCGCGCCGCTGGCCGCGTTGCGCAGGCTGGAGTGGCGGGTACGCCACGCGGTGGAGGCGATGCTGAGCGGCGAGTACCGCTCCGCCTTCCGGGGCCGGGGGATGGAATTTGATCAGGTGGTGAAGTACGCGTTCGGGGACGACGTGCGCGACATCGACTGGAACGTAACCGCACGCCTCGGGGAGCCGTACCGGAAGAAGTTCGTCGAGGAGCGGGAAGTCACCGTGCTGCTGGTACTGGAAGATTCGCCCTCGCTGGGCTTCGGGTCCGGGGCGCAGTCGCGGCGGGAGGCACTGCTCGAGCTGGCGGGGCTGGTGATGCTGCTGGGCGCGGTGAACCGGGACCGGGTGGGTTTCGTGCACGCGGCGCCCGGGGGCAACGACGTGCGGGAGCCGGTGCGCGGCCGCGGGCGGATCCTGCAGCTGGCAGCGTCGCTGCTGGCCCGGCCGGCCCCTCCGCCCGACGCGCCGGCGCCAGCGCCGCCCTGGCGATTCCTCGCCCGTGCGGCGCCGAGGCACAGCATCCTGATCTGGCTGGGGGATTTCCCCCCGTTCGCGCGCGGGTCCGGCGACGACCCGCGCCCCGAGGGCTGGAGCGTGCTGCAGCGGCGCTACCAGACGATGGGATTTCGCGTGGACGATCCGTGGGATCGGCAGTTACCAGCGGGGGAACCGTTCGCGGCCTACGACGCAGTCGCAGGGCGGCTGGTCACGATCGATGGGGGTGCGGCGGAGCAGGCCGCGCACGCTGCGTGGGTGGCCGCGCGGGAGCGCGCTTGGCAGACCCTGTTCCCCGACCCGCTCACGCGCCTCGCCGTCGGCACCGGGGAGAACCGGCTCGACGCACTAGTGCGCTTCTTCCACGCCCGGATGAATCCGGGGCGGGGCTAAACCGATGGGCCGCCTCACCCTCGCGGACCCGCTCTGGCTGCTGGCGCTGCTCGCGCTGCCGCTCGTCGTTTGGCTACGAGGCCGGCGGCGCGTGCCGGTGCTGCTCGTGCCCTTTGCGGCCGCGTGGCACCGCCCCTCCCTTGCTGCCCCCGGCCGTTGGCCCGCGGCGCTCGCCCTCGCAGGGCTCGCCCTACTCGTGGTCGCCCTCGCCCGGCCCCAGCGCGTGGAAGACCGGCGCGAGGTGCGTTCCGAGGGCTACGACATCGTCCTCGCGATCGACCTCTCGACCTCGATGCGGGCCGAGGACTTTGAAAAGGACGGGGAGCGCATCAACCGTCTGCAGGCGATCAAGCCCGTGATCCAGGCCTTCATCGAGCGGCGGCCGACGGACCGCATCGGGATCGTCCTTTTCTCCGGCCGCGCCTACACGATGGCCCCGCTCACCTTCGACCACGACTGGCTCGCGCGGCAGCTGGCGCGAGTCCGCATCGGGATGATTGAAGACGGCACCGCGATCGGGGACGGGCTCGGCGTAGCCCTAACCCGGCTGGAGCAGGCGCGCAAGGACGCCGCGGGCCGCCGCATCGGGGCCTTCGTGGTGCTGATGACGGACGGCGCGAACAACCGCGGCGCGCTGCAGCCGCTCCAGGCGGCCGAGATCGCTAAGTCCCGCGGCGTTCCGATCTACACCATCGGCTCCGGTAAGGAGGGCTACGTGCCCGTCCCGGTCTACGACGACCAGGGCCGCAAGGTCACTTACCGGCGGATGCTGTCGGACCTCGACGAGGGCACCCTGCGGGAGATCGCGAACCAGACGGGCGGAGGCTTCTTCCGCGCGGCGGACACGGGCACGATCGAGTCCGCGTTCCGCGCCATCGACCGGGCGCAGAAGATCGAATTCCAGGCCAAGAGCTACTTGGTGACGACGGAGCTCTTCGCGTGGGCCGCGTGGCCGGGCCTCGGCCTGCTCGCGCTCGGGGCCGCTGCGGCGCGCCCGCCGTTCCGCCGGGAGGTGGCCGCGTGACCTTCGCCCTTCCCGCCCTCCTTTGGCTGCTGGCCGCGCCGGTGCTGCTGCTGGTGCTCGACCGGCGCACGCGCGCGGCCGCGGACATGGCCCGCCCGCGCATCCTGCGGGCGGAGGCGGGCGCGGCCGGGCTCCGCCTCGCGCCGGCGGACGCGGCCCCCCGGACCGGCCGCCGCCTGCGCTGGTGGCTGGCCGCGGGGCTCACTCTCGCCGTGCTCGCGCTCGCCCGCCCTCAGTGGGGACGCATCGAGGAACCGGTCTTCGACCAGGCCCGCGAGATCCTCCTCGCGGTGGACCTCTCCCGGTCGATGCTCACCCCCGACGTGAAGCCCTCGCGGCTCGAACGCGCCAAGCTGCTGATCCAGTCCCTGCTCGAAAAACTGGCGGGCGAGCGGGTCGGGCTAGTTGTGTTCGCGGGAACCGCCTTCTTGCAGGCCCCGCTTAGCGCGGATTACGAAATCCTCCGAGAATTCCTCCCGGCGCTGAACCCGGACTTCCTGCCGCAGGGGGGAAGCAATTACGGCGCGCTCCTCGACGCCTCCCTCCAGGCCTTCGGCGCCACCGCCGCGGCCGACCGCTTCCTCGTGGTGCTCAGCGACGGCGAGGCGACGGATGAACGCTGGAAGGACCGGATCACCGAACTCGCGCGGAGGGAGATTCGCGTGCTCTCCCTCGGCGTCGGAACCTCGGCCGGCGGGATGATCCCGGACGGCACCGGCGGACTGGTAAAGGACGAGCGCGGGGCCGTGGTGATGTCCCGCCTTGAGACCTCGACCCTGCAGGAGCTGGCGCGCGTCACCGGCGGCACCTACCGGGACGCCAGCGCGTGGCTGGACCTCTCGGCGCTGCTGCGCGAGACAGTGGAGCGCGGCCAACGCGGGCGATTCGCCGAGCGAAAAACCGTGCGCCAGGTGGAGCGGTACCAGTGGCCGCTGGCGCTCGCTTTGTGGTGCCTGTTGGTCAGTTTCTTGACCGAATTCCCCGTGCGCCCCAAGCCTCGCGACCTCCCCCTCCGCCACCCGACCCCGCGGCCCGCCGCGGCCGCGGCCACCGCCCTTTTGCTCGCCACCCTGCTGGCCGCGCCGGCCCCCGCTCCCGCCGCGGCCCGGCGCGAGGATTTAGCTCCGCCTCCCGCGGCGGCTCCTGGACCAGCCGCGGCCTCCGCCCCCACCGCGCCCGAGGCGCCGCCGCCCTCCCCGCTTGGCCGGATGGTCGGCCGCCTCGCCGCCGCTCCGGAGCACCGCGCGCGCGACTGGGCGGAACTTGGCCGGGAAACAATCACCTGGGGCTCGCAGCTGAAGTCCGGCGGCCAACCGATCCCCGAAGGCCCGGTGCAGGACGCCCTTGAGGCGGTCGCTCTCGGGCAGAAGCTCGAGGCCGGGACCGCCGATTGGACCCGCCTGCGCACCGAGCTCGAGGAATTGCTGGCCAAGCCCCCGGAACCGCCGCCGGAGGAGAAACCGGACCAGCCCCCGCCCAAGCAGGAACAGGACAAGAACCAGAAGAAGGAATCCCCCCCACAGCAGAAGTCCTCCCCGGGCGAAACGCCTCCGGACCAGCAGCCGCCCGAGCGCGACCAAGGACAGCCCCCGCCGGACCAGCAATCGCAGCCGGAGAAGAGCCCGGGCAAGGACTCCCCGCCAGGGGAAGCGCAACCGGACCAAGATCCCGCGCTCGGCGACCTCAACCGCGAGGAGCAGCCCGCCCCGCCGCCGGAGCCGACCCAGAAGGTCGGTGGCCAGCCGGAACGCAAGGAGGGTCCGCCACCCGAGGCCTCCAACCCGGCGCTGGCCCTGCCCCTGCAGAAACTCGACCAACTCCGGGCGCAGGATTCCCCGGCGCAGCTGTTTCAACTGATGGAAGGCGATCGCAAACCCGCCCGGAAGACGGGCAAAGACTGGTGAACCGATGAGACCTCTTCCGCCCCACCGGATCGGCCCCGGCCGCCGGCTGCTCTGGACGCTCCTCGCGTTCGCCGCCGGCGCGCTCGGCCTGCCCGCCCAGTCCGTGCGCTGGGAAGCCGGCGACTCCGGCCTCGGTAACTCCCTGCTGCTCATTTTCGAAAACTGTGAGCCAGAGGGTCAGCCTACCCTGCCCGGCATCCCGGGCGTCACCTTTGCCCCCGCCGGCCGCTCGGAGAGTACCAACATCGTCAATTTCTCGGTCTCGCGGACGATCGCCCTCACGTACGTCGTGCGCGGCCCGCAGAACCCGCGGCTGCAGATCCCGGCCTTCACCGTGCGGACCTCGAAGGGAGACCTGCCTGTCGCGGCCTTTAACGTCGCCGCCCCCGCCGCGCCGCTCGACTCTCTCGCGCGCGCCCGGCTGCTGCCCGCGCGGCCGAGCGTGTGGGCCGGCGAGGTTTTCGGGCTTACCTACGAGCTTTCCGCCGCCCGGCGCACCAACCCGCAGATTTCACCTGCCTTCGACTGGAATCCCGCCCCGCTCGCGGCCGAAGACTGGTCCAAGCCGGAGGTCACTGAGGCCGTTGCGAACGGCGACCGCCGCGTGAACGTGACGTTCCGGACGCGCGCCGTCGCGAAGGTGCAGAACCGCGTGAAGCTCGAGTCCGCCAGCCACCTAATCAGCATCCAAACGGGCACGATCGGCTTCGGGATCATCTCGCAGCCGCGGATGGAGCAGGTGTCCGTCTCCTCCGACCAGCCCGTGCTTGAGGTGCGGCCCCTGCCGCCCGGGGCGCCAGCCGGCTTCGGGGGCGCGGTGGGGCAGTTCCAACTCGTCTCCCGCGTGGTGCCTGAGCGCGCGGGGGTGGGCGAACCGGTCACCTGGACGCTCGAGCTGACGGGCACCGGCAACTGGCCGGACCTCGGCGGGTTGCCCGCGCGCACGGTGTCGCAGGATTTCCAGGTCGTGCAGCCCAAGGCGAAGCGGGTGAACGCCGAAGGGAAACTGTTCGACGCCACCCTGACGGAGGACGTGGTGCTGGTGCCGACGAAGGCGGGTGAGTACGCGCTCGGGCCGGTGAGCTTCAGCTACTTCGACCCGCAGGCCGGGGCCTACCGCACGATCACCGCGCCGCGGACGACGCTCGCGATCGCGGGTGCGCCGGTGCCACGCTTCAACGTGATCCCGCCGGACCCCGCGAATGACCCGGCCGCCCCGGCGATCGCCGCCCCGCCCGCGAAGGACGTCGCGCCCGCGGCCGCGCCGGCGGGCATCCCGCGCGACCCACTCCCCGGCGAGGCGCGCGCCACAGTTCCCTTCACCGCCCGCAGCCTCGGCTGGTCGCTCGCGGCTCCCGGGCTGGCCGTCTTCGGCTGGTGGCTGGCCCTCGCCTACCAGCGCGCCCGGGCCACCGATCCGCTTCGGCTCCGCCGCGAGGCGCGAGCCCGGCTCGCCGGACATCTCGCCGCGCTCGCCCGCGCCCGGCCCGGTGAACACCGCACGCCCCTGCTCGCTTGGCAGCAAGATACCGCGCGCCTCTGGGGCCTCGCGCACGCGGCCCCGTCCGGTCGCGCCCTAGCTGCGGCCGCGGTTTCCGGGGGTGCCGGCACCGAGGCCTGGCGGCGGCTCTGGCAGGAGGCGGACCAGGCGCTCTACGGCCCGCGCCCGGAATTGCCCGGGGACTGGCTCGATCGCGCGCAGGCGGCCCTCGCTGAGCACCATCTCCCCAGTTTCCGACCCTGGACCCTCCTGCGGCCGCGCAACCTGATGCCGTTCGCGGCCGGCCTCGCCCTCTGGGCGGGCGTCACCGGCACGGCCCTGGAGGCGGCTGCCACCGCCGCAACCGACCCGGCTGGGCTGTACCGGCGCGGGGATTTCGCGGGGGCGGAAAAGGCGTGGCGACGCGGCGTGGACCAAGCGCCCGCCAACTGGATCGCCCGCCACAACCTCTCGCTAGCGCTGGAGCAACTAGACCGGAACCCGGAGTCGGCCGCGCACGCCGCGGCGGCGTTTGTGCAACAGCCGGACCACGAGGCCGTGCGCTGGCAGTTCGCGCACGCCGCCAGCCGCGGCGGCACGGCGCCCGCGGAAATAGTCCCCTTTCTCCAGCCCGACCCCTGGCGCGGCTGGGCCCGGCACGCGTCGCCCGCCGACTGGGAGTGGGCCGCGGTCCTCGCCGCGTGGCTCGCGGCCGCCGGCCTCGCCGGGATCCTCACCCTCGCCTACCAGGGCGGCGGTACCGGGTGGCGGCGCGTGGCCGGGACCGGGTTCGGCCTCGGCTTGGCCGGCGCGGTCCTCGCGGTGGCCGGCACGCTGGCATACGGTCCGGCCGCGCATCCCGCGGCCGCGATCGTGGCCCGCGCCACCGTCCTGCGCTCGATCCCGACCGAGGCGGACACCACCCAGAAGACGACCCCACTCACCGCGGGCGGCCTTGCCCGGGTCGAGGGCAGTTTCTTGGGATGGCGACGGCTTGCGTTCCCCAACGGGCAGACCGGCTGGGTGCGCCGCGAGGACCTCGTGCCGGTCTGGCGCTGACACCCCGGCCGGGGCGGTTCAGCGGGAGCAGAATAGCTCGCTGGCGACGGCGGTGATTACGAGCGTGCGCAGCCCGAAACCGTCCTTGCGGACGGCCTCGAGGACCTGTTCCACGACAGGCTCGTCGGCCGCCTCAAGGTGGCGGCCGGTGCCGTAGCTGAGGAACTGGCGGATGAGGTGCCGCGTGAACACGTCGCGCCGGTTGGCCGCGAGCAGGCGGCGGAACTCGGGGAAGCCGGCATAGGTCTCACCGGAACTGAGCTCCCCGCTGGCGTCGACCGCCGGCGCCGGGGCGTTGCCCTTGGGCTTGGGATAGGCGACCCGCCAGCGGCCGATCGGGTCGAAGCTCTCGAGCGCGAAACCCAGCGGGTCGATCTTGCGGTGGCACTCGGCGCAGGCGACGTCCGCGCGATGCCGCGCCAGCCGCTCCCGCAGCGTGGTGGTGCCGTTCACGTCGGGCTCGACCGCCGGGACCACGTCGGGCGGGGGCGGCGGGCGGATCCCAAGGATGTTCTCGGAGACCCAGACCCCGCGCGTCACCGGGGAGGTCTCGACGCCGTTGGCGCTCACCGTGAGGACGCCAGCCATCCCAAGCAGGCCGCCACGCTGCGCGCTGCCGGCGAGGCTCACGCGCTGGAATCCGTCGGCGAGGCGAAGGGAGGCCCGGTCCGGGAGTTGGTACAGGCGGGCGAGGCGCTTGTCGGCGAAGGTGTAGTCAGCCTCGAGGAAGTCGTGCAACGGCCCGTTGCCGCGGAGCAGGTGCAGGAAAAAAAGGCGCGCCTCGGTCTTCATCGCCTCGGGAAGGTTCTCGGCATAGTAAACCCGAGCCGTCTCGCGCGGCGGGGGCATCCCGCCGAGGTCGCGCAGATGGAGCCAGCCGTCGAGGAAACCCGCAGCGAAGGCGTCCGTCGCCGGGGAGGCGAGCAAACGCCCCGCCTGCCGGGCGAGTTCCGCGTCTTCGGCCAAGCGGCCGGAGTCGGCGGCCGCGCGGAGCTCCGCGTCGGGCAGCGTGGCCGTGAGGGCGTACGCGAGGCGGGTCGCGAGCGCGTGCGGCCCGAGCCGAGTACCAGCGGCGCCAGTCTCCTCGTCGAGGTAGAGGAATGACGGGGAGCAGAGGATAAACTTGACCGTATCGAGCGCGGCGGAGCGCGGCGAAGCGCCCTCGCGGAGACGGCCGGAGCGCACGGCCGCGAGGGCGGCGCGGTCCTCCGGGGTGAGCGGGCGGCGGTAGGCCCGGGCCGCGAACGCCTCCAGTTGCGCCGCGGCGCGGTCCGCCTGGAAACCCTCCGGGCCAAACACCGCGACCTCCTCGGCGCCGCCGCCGGCCTCGGGCAGCGGGCCTTCGATCGTGATCTCGCTGATGCGGATATGGGGTAGTTTGCCCTCGCGCAGCAGGTGCGTGCGGCTCACCCCGGCCTTGGCGAAGCGTCCCTGGAAGTCGTCCGCGTAGCGGCGGTTGATCGTGAGCACGGAGGCGCGCGACTCGTACGGCCCGTTGGGGAAGATGAATCGCGGGGTCTGCCCCTGCTCCAGCCAGACGCGGAAGCGCAACCAGCGCGGCTCGTCATCCGGCACCACCGCCTGGCCGAGTAACGGCTCGATCGCCTGCGGGTAATGGATGTGGTTGCGCGAGGCGTCGCCCGGCACCACGCCGAGGAGGAACGGCTCCGTGAGATCGATGCCGAAGATCGTCGGGTCGTAATGCGTGTCGCGGTGGAGCGCCTGCGCGAGGACCGCGATGTCGTACAGCCCCGAGGATGGCACACCCTGCAGGAAGTCCTCGATGTGGCCGTACCCGCCTTGGCGGGTGTCGGTGTTCGGCTGCTCGTAAAGGCAGAGGTACCGGAAATTGAACGCGGCCTTGTGCGGGCCCTGCAACTCCTCGTATTGGACGAAGTTGCCCGCGAAGTGCCAGGTGCGCGGGACCGGCAACGGCCGGCCCAGCCGTTGCTCCACTATGCGGTGCGCCGCGTGGAAATACTGATCGAGCAATAAGCCTGAGGTGACGAGCGAACGGCCGATGGTGTCGAGGCGCTCGCTGGCCTTCTCCTTGGGAAAGTCGGCGGTGAGGCCGAGGGTGTCGACGCGGCGGCCGAACAGGGTGGCGAGGGTGCGCTCGTATTCCCGGTTGGACAGCCGGCGGAGCACGGTGCGGGCGCCCGCGGCCGCGCCGGCGTCACGCGCCGACGCGATCCCGGCGCGCAGGGCGCGGATAACCGCGAGGCGTTCGGCATCGGAGGGCTGGGGCTCCTCGCGGGGCGGCATCTCCCCGAGAGTGAGCTGGTCGATGATGTCCTTGGCCTCGACTAGGGCCGCGGCGCCGGCCAGGGGCAGACGGAACGCGCGGAAGTCGTGGTCCGCCTTCTGCTTTTCCGCGCCGTGGCAGCGCAGGCAATGGCGGCCGAGGAAGGCGGTGACGTCGGGGGAGGCGCCCGCCGGGGCCGACGCGAGAGTCAGCCCGAGGGCCAGCCAACGGAATCCGCCGCCACGCCGCCGCATCGGAGCCCCTCCTCAGGCGAATCGGCCCGTGCTGGTGCCGAAGGCGCCGGTCTCGAGCCCCATCCGCTGGGCGATGTCGACGAAAAGATTGCAAAGCGGAATCTTGCCGGGACCGCTGGCGGGCAGGCGCTTGAACTCGCCGTGCCGGTAGCCGCCGCCGGCGAGTATCACCGGCAGGTCCGAGTTCTTGTGCGTGTTGGCGTCGCCGATGCCGCTGCCGAACAGGACCGTGGTGGCGTCCAGCAGGGAGCCACCGCCGTCCCGCAGTCCGGCGAGGCGCGTGAGGAAGCGGTTGAACTGGACGATCTGGTAGGTCTCCAGCGTCAGCAGGTGCTGGATCGCGGACTCGTCGTTCCCGTGGTGGGAGAGGCCGTGGTACGACTTGTCGATACCGAGATTCTGCGGGAGGAAGTCGCCGCCGATCTCAAGCGTCGCGATCCGGGTGGAATCCGTGTGCAGGGCGAGGGCGATCAGCTCGTACAGCAGCGGGAGGTCCTCTACCTTGTTGCGGTTCACGGGCCGCTCGAGGGGCGCCGCTGGCTTGGGCTGGCTGGCCCAGCGCTGCCGCAGCTGGAGCCGCAGCTCCACCTCGCGCACGGAGGTGAAATACTCGTCCAGCTTCGCCCGGTCCTCGCGGTCAACCCTCCGGGCGAGGCGGCCCGCATCCTCCCGCACGGCGTCGAGGATGGAGGCCTGGAGGCGGTGCTCGCCCTGCCGGCGCGAGCGGCAGTCGGGGGCGTCCTCGACGAAGAGGCGGTCGAACAGCTCGGCCGGGCCCGAGATGGGCGGCACGCGCACCCCGGCCTTGGTCCACGAGAGCTGGCAGCCGCCGTGGATGCCGCCCTCGGAGCCGACGGTGAGCGAGCCGAAGCGCGTCTCGGGGCCGATCTCCCCGGCCATATACTGGTCGAGCGTGACGTTGCCCGCGGGGCGGTTCTGGGCCTCGGAGTTGAGGACGCCGGAGAGGAAGGAATGGACCGCGAAGTGGCCACCCTTCACGCCGTGGTCGAGGCCGCGGTAGAGGGTGAGGTGCCGGCGGTTCTCGTCGAGCGGCGCGAGCAAGCGGGTCGACTCGTACGCGGAGCCCGGCGTGGCGGGGAAAAGGTGCTTGGTCTGGAAGCCCAGCAGGTTGCCGATCGCGACGAACCGGCGCGCGCCGGTGCCGGCCCCCTTCGAAGTCCGAAGGGCGGAACCGCCGTCGGCGGCGCGGGCCATCAGCGAGGGGAGCGCGGGCAGGGCGAGCGAGGCCCCGAGGGACTGGAGCAGGAAGCGGCGGCGATTCATCAGGGTCGGGGTGCCGGCGCCGGCGGGGGGAAAACGGGGCTTCTTCAGCACACCGCGCGGGAGCCCGGCGGCGAGGAAAAAACCCGGCGGGTCAGCCCGCGGCCGGCCGGGCCCAAGCGGGCACCACCCCGAGTTCCACGTCAAAGACCACGCGCCCGAGCAGGAGCACGAGGCCGACGAGGATGGGCACCAGCAGGACGTTCAGCCACATCCCGGCGCGCGCCATCTGCGGGAGGGTGACGTGGCCACTGCCGAACACGATCGCGTTGGGCGGCGTGCCGACCGGCAACATATAGGAGCAGTTGGCGGCCAGGGCCGTGGGGATGAGGAACAGCAGCGGGTTCTGACCCAGGCTCAACGCGAGGGCCGCCACGATCGGCAAAAACGTCGCGGCGGTGGCCGTGTTGCTCGTGAGCTCGGTGAGCATCAGGATCCCGAAGCACACTACGCAGACGAGGGCGATGGTCGGGATGCCGCCGAGTCCAGCGCAGAGGTCACCCAGATACCGGGAAAGCCCGTGCTTCTCGATGTTGCCCGCGAGGCTCAGGCCGCCGCCGAACAGCAGCAGGACGTCCCACGGCAGGCCCTTGGTCGACTCCCAATCCATCAGGAACTCGCCGCGCCGCGGGTTCACCGGGATAAAGAAGAGGGCAAGGCCGCCCGCGATCGCGATCGTGGTGTCCGAGAGCAGCGGCAGCAAGCTGGCCAGCAGCGGCTGGAAGATCCACGCGAGCGCCGTCAGGACGAACACCCAGAGCACGCCGATCTCCCCGCGCGACCACGGACCCAGTTCCGCGCGCGCGGACCGCAGGTGCTCGGCCAGCCCGGGGATCTCGCCCCGCTCGAGCCGGAAGCTCACCCGGGTCAGGATCAGGTATACCACCGGGAGCGTAACCAGCATCACCGGCACGCCGAGGAGCATCCACTGGCCGAAGCCGAGAGTGAGCCCGTAGGACTTGGCGACGTAGGCCGCGAGCAGGGCATTGGGTGGCGTGCCGATCAGCGTGGCCATCCCGCCCGTCGTGGCGCCGTAGGCCACCGCGAGCAGCAGCGCGGTCGAGAAGTTCCGGTTGCCCGCCGCGATCCCCCCGCCGTCCCGCGGCAGCAGCTGCACGATCGAGATCGCGATCGGCAGCATCATCAGCGCGGTGGCCGTGTTGCTTACCCACATGCTGACCGCGGCCGAGGCGAGCAGGAACCCGCCAACTAGGCGGTCCGGCCGCGTGCCCAGCACACCGATCAGGTTGATCGCCACGCGCCGGTGGAGATTCCAACGCTGCATCGCCAGCGCGATGAGGAACCCGCCGAGGAAAAGGTAGATGACCGGGTTCGCGAACGGCGCCGCCGTTTCGCGGATGTCCCCGAGGCCGAGCGCCGGGAACAGGATCAGCGGCAGCAGGGCGGTGACCGGGATCGGCACCGATTCGCAGATCCAGAAGATCGCCATCAGCAGAGCGGCGCCAGCGGTCCGCCAGCCCTCGGCGCTCAGGCCTGGCGGCGGTGGCAACACCAGCGTCAGAATCAGCGCCCCGGGGCCGAGGATCCAGCCGCAGAGCTGGCGCAGACCGGGGCCGGATAGGGGCTCAGCGGCGCTACGGACCGGGGAAGGGGGGGCACTCAAGCACGGACGGGGTCGCGGGGTTGGGCGGGCCGGCAGGGATCCGGCCGGGATTCAGGCGAATGACTTGCCGCAGCCGCAGGTGCTCTGCGCGTTCGGATTGCGGATGTCGAAGCCCTTGCCGTGCAGGCCGTCGTCGAAATCAATCGTCGAACCGGAAAGGTACGCGAGGCTGGTGGGGTCGATCAGCACCGCCACACCCTCGCTTTCGCAGCGGGCATCGTCGGCCTTAGGCTCGTCGAACGACATCCCGTACTGGAAGCCAGAGCAGCCCCCGGTCTCCACCAGCACCCGCAGCTGTTTGGCCGGGTCATTGAGCTCCGCCTGCATCGTCCGCACCTGCCGGGCCGCGCGGGCCGTCAACGTAATCATGACCCGACCGTGGGCCCGGGCGCGCACCTGTCAAACCCCCGCCCAGCAGTTTTCAGGCCGGTTTCGCGTCTCGACTCTTGCCACGCTTTTGCGCGGGGCGTTGACTGACGGCGATGGCGGATCTCCCACACCTCTTCGACCACCTGCGCTCTAAGCTCACGCGCAAGATCGCCAAGGGCGGGATGGGGGTCGTCTATGAAGCGCGGCCGCTGGGTGCCGGCTATGTCCGCAAAGTATTTTCATTCAATGTTATCCGCGAGAATCACTCCGCGCTTGAAGACTTCCAAAACGACTTCATCGGCGAGGCCTGGCTGGGGGCCGACCTCATCCATCCAAACATTATCCAGACCTACCATCTCGGCCCCGCCGGCGGACAGTACTTCATGGTGATGGAATTTGTCCGCGGCCTCAGCCTCGAGCAGTTCCCGGACCGTCACCGCGGGGCAGGCCCCCCGGTGCCTGCGGCGGCCGGCGCCCGATCATAACGGCCGCCCTGAACGCATGAGTGGAGCCGCCTTCAGCAACGAACTGCGCCAGCGCCAGACCCAGACCCAGGTCCTGGCGCCGCAGCTGCGCCAGTCGTTGAAGATCCTCCAGGTCGCCGCCCTCGACCTGCGGGCGGTGATCCAAGAGGAGCTGCAGGCCAACCCCACCCTCGAGGAACTGCCCCTCGACGGCGTGAGTCTCGACGCGGCATCGGACGCCCCCGAGGCCGCCGGCGAGGACGACCCCGGCGAACGCCCCGTGGACGCGGGCGAGGGCGAACCGCGCCGGGACGAGCTGGATTTCTCCAAAGACCGAGAGTTCGAGATCCTCGGCAAGCTCGACGAGGACTGGCGGGACCATATGGCGAACATCGGCGGCGCCCAGCCGGCGACCCCCGAGGACGCGGAACGGCGCCAGCACCTGTTCGACTCCCTTGTCAGTGAGACCTCCCTGCAGGAGCACCTGCTACGCCAAGCGGAGCTCGCGGACCTCGCGTCCCCGGAAATGGAGGCGATGCGGCACCTCGTAGGCTGCCTCGGCGACGCCGGCTTCCTGACCCAGTCCCCGCCCGACATCGCCCTACAGACGGGCCTGCCCCTTGCCGCGGTGCAGGCGGCGGTCGCGGCCCTGCGGACCTTTGATCCCCCCGGCATCGGCGCGCAGGACCTCGCGGGTTGCCTCCTCCAACAACTTGCGGCGAAGGGCCGCTCCGGCACTCTCGCGCATCGCATCATCGCCGAACACTTCGAGCTCCTCACCCGCCGGCGCATCCCGGATCTCGCGCGGCGTTTGGGCGCGGACCCGGAGGAGGTGCAGGACGCGATCGAGGAGATCGGCAAGCTGGACCCGGCCCCGGGCCGGCGCTTCGCGGACGACAGCAACCGCGCGGTCGTCCCGGACGTGATCATCGAGCGCGACGGCGACGACTGGAAGATCGTCCTCAACAGCGACTACATCCCGCGACTGCGTATCTCAGGCGCCTACCGCGAGATGATCGCGCGGGGCACCCTCTCCAAGCGCGAACGCGAGTACGTCCGCGAGCGCATCCGCTCCGGCAAGTTCCTCATCGACTCGATCGAGCAGCGCCAGCGGACAATCGAGCGCATCGCGCGTGAGATCATCAACGTGCAGCGGGACTTCTTCGAGCGAGGCGTCTCGGCGCTGAAGCCGCTGACAATGACGCAGGTCGCGTCCGTGGTGGGCGTGCACGAGACCACCGTCAGCCGGGCAATCGCCAACAAATACGCCCAGACCCCGCACGGGGTGTTCGAGCTCAAGTATTTCTTCACGCCGGGCTACCAGGCGGAGAGCGGCGCGGCGGTGTCCAACACCAGCGTCAAAGAAATGATCGCCGACCTGATCAACGTGGAGGACGTCTCGCGCCCCCTCAGCGACCAAGACCTGGTGGGCAAGCTGCAGGAGCGGGGTATCACCATCGCCCGGCGGACGGTGGCGAAGTACCGCGAGGAGCTCGGCTTGCTGCCAAGCAACCTGCGCCGGGAGTACCGCTGAGCTGGCCAGCCCTGCGCGGGCGGCGGGCGTTCCGCGGGCTTGCCTCGCCCGGGCAAGCTCCTTCTCCTACCCGATTAGACCCGGACCAGCCCCCGTTATGAAAAAAGAACACACCTCCCCCGCCGCGTTTCCCCAAGCCGAAGTCGGCCGCGAGATGAAGGGTTCCGACTGCGTGGTCGAATGCCTTGTCCGGGAGGGGGTCGACGTGATCTTCGCGTATCCGGGCGGCGCCTCCCAGGAGCTCCACCAGTCGCTCGCCCGCACGGACAAAATCCGCGTGATTTTGCCGCGCCACGAACAGGGCGGCTCCTTCGCCGCCGAGGGCTACGCGCGCGCCACCGGCAAGGTCGGCGTCTGCATGGCCACCTCTGGCCCCGGCGCCACCAACCTCGTGTCCGCCATCGCGGATGCGTTTATGGACTCCATCCCGCTGGTCGCGATCACCGGTCAGGTGTACTCGAAGTACATCGGCAAGATGGCGTTTCAGGAGACAGACTTCTACGGGATGACCCTCCCGGTCGTAAAGCACTCTTACCTCGCGCTGGACGTCCGCGACCTGCCCCGAATCTTCAAGGAAGCCTTCCACCTCGCCCGCAGCGGCCGACCCGGACCGGTCATCATCGATATCCCGAAAGACATCCAGCAGGCGAAGTTCCAGCCGGTATTCCCGGCGGCGGTCGAGTTCCGCAGCCCCTACGCCAGCGCGACGCCGCGCGCTAGCGACGCGACGCTGCAGCAGGTCCTCGCCCACCTCGCCGAGGCGAAGCGGCCCATCCTTTACGCCGGCGGCGGCATCATTTCCGCTGAGGCCCACGCGGAGCTGAAGGCCTTCGCCGAGAAGACCAACGTGCAGGTCGCCACCACGCTGATGGGCGTCGGCGGCTTCCCTGAGTCGCACCCGCTCTCGCTGCAGTGGTTCGGAATGCACGGCGCGGCCTACGGCAACTGGGCGGTCGACCAGTGCGATCTGCTCCTCTGCGTGGGCGCCCGGTTCGACGACCGCATCACCGGCGACACGCGGCACTTCGCCACCCAGGCCAAGATCGTCCACATCGACATCGACGCCTCCGAGCACCACAAGAACAAGCGCGCCCACCTCGCGGTCGTCAGCGACGTGAAGTACGCCCTCGGCCGCCTACTCGAGCTGGCCACCGCTGCCCGCTTCACCCCGCCCGACACCGCCGCGTGGCACGCGCAGGTCGGTGCCTGGAAACGGGATCACCCCTTCGCTTACGAGGAGAGCCGCCACATCGCCCCTCAAGAGGCTGTGCAGGTGCTTTACGAGCTGACGAAAGGCGACGCCATCATCACCACCGGCGTTGGCCAGCACCAGATGTGGGCGGCGCAGTTCTACCGGTTCAACGAGCCTCGCCGCTACCTCAGCTCCCTCGGCCTCGGCGCGATGGGCTTCGGCTATCCCGCCGCGATGGGCGCCAAGGTCGCCTGTCCCGACAAGCAGGTGATCGACATCGACGGCGACGGCTCGTTCGTGATGAACGTCCAGGAACTCGCCACCTGCAAGATCGAGGGCATCGCCGCCAAGGCGATGATTCTCAACAACCAGCACCTCGGGATGGTCGTGCAGTGGGAGGACCGCTTCTACGGCAGCGTCCGCGGCAACACCATCCTCGGTGACGAGTCGGACGTCGGCAGCCCCGACAATCCCGCCGGCCTCTACCCGGACTTCGTCAAGATCGCCGAGGGCTTCGGGGTCAAGGGTCGCCGCGTGATCCAGAAGAGCGACCTGCGCGCCGCCATCCAGGAGATGCTCGACCACGACGGCCCGTACGTCCTCGACATCATCGTCCCCTACACCGAGCACGTGCTGCCGATGATCCCCGCCGGCAAGACGGTGAAGGATATGCTGCTGAAGTGAGCGCGGCCCCGCAGTCCCCGGCCTTGCGGCACGCGTTTGTCACCGGGGCCGCCGGATTCATCGGTTCCACCCTCGTCGACCGCCTGCTGGCCGACGGGGTCCGCGTCACCGGCTGGGACAACCTCTCGACCGGCCAGCGCCGCTTCCTCGAGGGCGCCCAGCGCCAGCCCGGGTTCCGTCTCGTGGAGGGCGACAACCTCGACCTGCCCGCGCTCCGCGCCGCGATGGCCGGGGCCGACTTCGTGTTCCACCTCGCCGCCAACGCCGACATCAAGGACGGCTGGTCGCACCCGGAGAAGGACCTCCACCAGAACACGATCGCGACCTTCAATGTCCTCGAGGCGATGCGCGCCAACGGCGTGCGCCGCGTCGCCTTCTCCTCCACCGGCTCGGTCTACGGTGAGGCCCTCGTCACGCCCGAACGCCCCACGCCCGAGGACGACGCCTTCCCCGTGCAGACGTCGCTCTACGGCGCCTCGAAGGCGGCCGGCGAGGGGCTCATCGCCGCCTACGCCGAGGGCGGCCAACTCGACGAGGCCTACCTCTTCCGCTTCGTGTCTATCCTCGGCGAGCGCTACACGCACGGGCACGTCTTCGACTTCTACCGGCAACTGCTCGACCACCCTGATCACCTGCGCGTGCTCGGCGACGGTTCCCAGCGCAAGAGCTACCTCTACGTCCAGGACTGCGTCGAAGCCATCCTCCACGTCGCGCGCCTCGGCACCGCCCGCGGCGCCCGCCACCGCACCCTGGTCTACAACCTCGGCACGCCGGAGTTCGTGCAGGTGAAGGACAGCATCCGCTTCATCTGCGCCGCGCTGGGCCTCACGCCCCGGCTCGACTTCACCGGCGGCGAACGCGGCTGGATCGGCGACAACCCGTTCATCTTCCTCGACACCCGCCGGATCCAGGCCACCGGCTGGAAGCCGCGCCTCACCATCGAGCAGGGCGTGATCCGCACGTTGCGCTGGCTGGAGGCCAACCGCTGGGTCTACGAGAGCCGGCGCTGACCAGCCGCCCCCCCGATGCGCGTTCTGATCACCGGGTCCAGCACCGGCATCGGCCGTGCCCTCGCCCTCCGGCTGCTCGACGCCGGTCACGCCGTCTGGGGCCTCGCCCGCTCCGACCAGGCGGACCTCGCCGCGGCCCGGCCCGGGTTCCGCGCCACCCGCGCCGACGTCGCCGACTGGCCCGCGGTGCGCGCCGCCGCGGACGAGATCGCCGCCGCTTGGGGCGGGCTCGACGCGCTCGTCACCTGCGCCGGCGTCCAGGGGGAGATCGGCCGCGCCCTCGCCGCCGATCCCGCGCGCTGGAGCGCCACCGTGCACGCGAACCTCGACGGCACCTACTTCGCCCTGCGCGCCTGCGCGCCCCTGCTCGAGCGCGCGGACCGGCGCGCCAAGGTCGTGTGCTTCTCCGGCGGCGGCGCGACCAAGCCGCGGCCGAACTTCTCCGCCTACGGCGCCGCGAAGACCGCCGTCGTGCGGCTCGTCGAGACGATCGCCGCGGAGGAGGCGAGGCGGCCGCTCGACATCAACGCCCTCGCCCCCGGCGCGATCCACACGCGGTTGACGGAGGAGGTGCTCGCCCTCGGCCCCGCGGTCGCGGGGGACGCGGAGTACGCCGCCGCGCAACGCCAGCGCGCCGGGGATCCGGCCCCGCTCGCGCGCGCGCTGGACTGCGTCGAATGGCTGCTCTCCCCGTGCAGCGACGGCATCAGCGGCCGGCTCCTCGCCGCGCCCTGGGATCCCTGGCCCACCTTGGGTGCCGCGGACCTCGCGGGCGGGGAAACCTACACCCTGCGCCGCGTGGTCCCGCCGGGCGCCTGAAAGGCCAAGTCGCACCCGGACGCGGTCACGGGGACCGTCGCGGATGCGAGCGCGTCGGCAGCGGCGGCAAAGGAAGGGGAAGGCCTCGTCAATCGAGGTGACGCAGGCGGAGGCGGTTGAGCCGCATCAATTCGCCGGCGGGCGCCCGACACTCCATAATGTGTGCCCAGACTGGGATGGAGCGGAGGATGACATTGGGTCGCTGGGTACGCAGGGATCGGCGGGAG
>Ga0194119_10001253_pt1 | contig 46734 bp, 53 predicted proteins | sample TA2MahC100mmetaG_FD_148620 | JGI IMG/M metagenome (GOLD analysis project Ga0194119, IMG submission 148620) | Freshwater microbial communities from Lake Tanganyika, Tanzania - TA2015018 Mahale Deep Cast 100m | ecosystem: Environmental > Aquatic > Freshwater > Lake | place: Tanzania: Lake... | reverse complement strand
AGACGCCATCAACGCCACCAAGGCGGCCGTAGAGGAAGGCATCGTCCCTGGTGGCGGCACCACCCTGGCCCACCTGGCTCCGGCTCTCGAGGAGTGGGCCGCTGCCAACCTCACCGGCGAAGAGCTGATCGGCGCCTCCATCGTGGCCTCCGCCCTCACCGCACCCCTCAAGCGCATCGCTGAGAACGCCGGTGTGAACGGCTCGGTCGTGGCCGAGAACGTCAAGCACAAGCCGTTCAACGAGGGCTACAACGCCGCCACAGGCGAGTACGTCGACATGCTGGCCGCCGGCATCGTGGACCCCGCCAAGGTGACCCGCTCCGGTCTGCAGAACGCCGCCTCGATCGCCGGCATGGTGCTCACCACCGAGTGCATCGTGGCCGATCTGCCCGAGAAGAAGGAAGCTGCTCCCGCCGGTGGCGGCATGGGCGGCGGCGACTTCGACTACTGATCGTCGACGCGCGTTCCGCATCCTGCGGATTGCTGGGGAGAGTGGGGGCACAGCCCTCCTCTCCCCTTTTTCATGGACGATCGCCTTGGTTGAGCTTCACGTGCTGCAGGCTTTCGATGCCCTGATCTGGCTGCGCTCTGCGGCTGCAGTGGAGTGCCGCTATGGCATCAGTGAGGCCACCATCAGCCGCTACCGCAAGAGCTGCCTGGCCCTGTTCCACGTGGCGCTGGAGCGCCGCCAGGGGGAGTGGGAGTTGCTGGGCGACACCTCGATCCTGATGTTGGAGCGGGCCGTGCATCAGAAGGCACGCTGGCGCGGGGCGGCACCCCTGCGGCTGGAGGCCACCTACTGGTCGGCGCCGCTGCTGCAGTCTCCGCCCCTGCCCGACTGGCTGCTGGGAGTCTCGAACATCGTCGGTGTGCGGCGCACCTTCCAGCTGGTGCAGGACCGCATCGTCGATGCCCTGATCACCGGCCTGCCGGACCTTCCCACCGACCGGCAGCCGGCGCTGTGTGCGATTCCGATCGTGCGCATGCCCGTGGCCTACCTGGTGGCGCCGGGCCATCCCCTCCTCAGGCGGGGATCACTCACCGTTGCCGACATCGCGGAGTTTCCCTCCCTCGCCCTGCCGGAGGGCTCCTATCCCCTGGTGGAGGAGGCCCTGCGCCGGCTGGGGCTCTGGAATGACGGCGTGCGGATGGCGCGCTATCGCCGTGACCTCTGGGAGGGGCGGGCGGAACAGGAGTTGGTGGTGGGATATGGCACTGCTCTCAGCCCTGCGGTGAGTGGGGAGCGTCTCTGCCGACTGCCCCTGGAGCTGCCCTTTGCCTCCGGGGATGCCCTGGTGGTGAGGCGCGAGTATGCCGATCACCCGCGTCTGCATGACCTGCTCCTAGACCTGCACCGTCGCTATGCGCCCATGGTGCGCCGGTTTGCGGACGTCACCTTTGATCCCTTATTTCTGAGGCGTCTGGGTGCGTAGGGATTCTGCGGTTATGCAGATCCTGAAAAATCCCGCACATCCGTTTGTGGATCAGCGTTTGGCCTCGGTTGATTCGTTCGCCAGCCGTACAGTCGCGCCACGTCGGCTGGGTGATCCAGTGGTCACAGTGGAGCTGTTGGCGACTCTGGATGCCCTGCTCTGGCTGCGTACCGGTGAGCGTGCTGCTGGATATCTGCAGTGCACCCAATCCACGGTGAGTCGACATAGCCGCCGCTGTCTGGAGGTGTTCGGTCTCCGGATGGAGAAGCGTGCCGGTGAGTGGTGTCTGCTGGGAGACCCCACCCTTCTGAATCTCCAGCGCGGGGTCCATCAGTTCCTGCGGTGGCAGCAGGGGACCGGGTTGCGACTCGATGGCCAGTATTGGTGCCGCCATCTGCTGGAGCCCGGTTTGCCTGTGCCCTGGGTGAGCGGCAACGGCAATTACTTTGAATACGAGCGGCCCCTGGCCTTGCTGCAGGAGGGGGTGATTGACGACTGGCTCTGTTCGGCCCCTGATCTACCCGAGCATCCCGATCTGCACACCGTGCAACTCACCGCCATGCCCATGCGCCTGGTGGTGAAACCCGGTCACCCCCTGCTCGCTCGCCCGCTCCGCTGCATCTCGATGACCTGGCGGACTATCCGGTGCTACCCCTGCCGGAGGGAGCCTTTCCCCGGGCTCAGGCGGTGCTGGAGTCTCTCGGACTCTGGTCGTGTCCCCGCCGCGACCACCGCCTCCGCCAGGCTGCCTGGTTCGGTCAGGTGCCGCTGGAGGATCTCATGATCGCCTTTGACACCCCTCTGCGCCTGGCCGCTGGCCACAGCGAGGGCTGGGTGCCCCTGCCCCTGGATCTGCCGCTGGTGGTGGGCGAGGCGCTGGTGGTGCGCCGTACCTTTGCCGCCAGTCCGCATCTGCGCACGCTGCTGAAGGGTCTCCGTCAGCGGGCCAGTCAGCTGGCCCAGGGCTTGAGGGATGTGCAGCTGCTGGAGCCTCCCCTGGCGTCGGTCGCCGCCGGCCTCAACCCGGTTTGAAGCTGAGGGCCACGCCGTTGTTGCAGTAGCGCTTGCCGGTGGGACGGGGACCGTCGTTGAACACGTGACCCTGGTGGCCCCCGCAGCGGCGGCAGTGGTATTCCGTGCGCGGCACGATCAGCTTGAAATCGACCTTGGTGCCCAGGGCCCCGGGAAGGGGTTGCCAGAAGCTGGGCCAGCCGGTGCCGCTGTCGTATTTGGCCGAGCTGCTGAATAGGGGCAATGCACAGCCAGCGCAATGGAAGGTGCCCTTGCGCTTCTCGCCGTTGAGGGGGCTGGAAAAGGGGCGTTCGGTGCCCTCGCGCCGCAACACGGCATAGGCCGCCGGGCTCAACCGGTGCTTCCAGGCGGCATCACTGAGGGCCCAGGCCGGGTCCGCGGCCTGGCTTGCGGCCGCAGAGGCGTCAGCGGGAATGTAGGGAATGGCCAGGCCCCCCAGCATCTGGCTGAGGCGGGCGAGCAATCCGCGGCGGGTCATGGCGCGGACACCTCAGCCCAACCAGCCGGCGCTGAGCACCACCGCCAGCCCGAGAAACAGGGCCAGGAGGGTCCAGGTGATCCGGTTGAGGGTCTGTTCGGCGCTCCTGGCGCTGGTGAACATCGAGCCGCCGCTGGCAGCCAGGCCGCCCATGCCATCGCCCTTGGGGCTGTGCAGGAGCACGCTGATGATCAGGAGGATGCCCGAGGCAAACCACAACCAGGAGAGCACGGTGGTGAGCATGGGCAGGGCCGTGAAACGGTCGATGGATGCAGGCTAGACGCCCAATGTCTGGGGGATGCGGCTGGTGCTGGTGCTCGCCCCCAGGGGCACGACCAGGGAGGTGCCCGTCATGGTCTCGGGTTTCGGAAGCCCGAGGATCTCGAGCACGGTGGGAGCGATGTCGGCCAGGCCACCCCCTTCGCGCAGGTGCACATCGTTGCCGTGGCCAGGAAGCTTGCGCTGTTCACCCTCCACCAGGATCACGGGCACCGGGTTGGTGGTGTGTGCGGTCCAGGGGCGCCCGTCAGGACCCTGCATCACCTCGGCGTTCCCATGGTCGGCCGTGATCAGCATCGTGCCGCCCATGCGACTGGTGGCCTCCAGCAGCCGGCCGACGCAGCGGTCGACCGTGCTGATGGCGTCTGTTGTGGCGTCCATCTGGCCCGTATGCCCCACCATGTCCGGGTTGGCGTAATTGATCACCACCAGGGAATAGATGCCCTTGCTGATGGCGGCGATGCAGCTGTCCGTGAGCTGATCGGCCGACATCGCCGGGGCCTGGTCATAGGTGGCCACGCGAGGCGAGGGCACGAGGTGCCGGTCTTCGCCGGGGAAGGCCTGTTCGATGCCCCCATTCATGAAGTAGGTGACATGGGGGTATTTTTCGGTTTCTGCGGTGCGGAACTGGCGGAGGCCGGCTTCCGAGAGCACCTGGCCCAGCAGCCCATCAAGGGATTCGGGTGGAAAGGCCACATCCACCGGCAGCCCCTTTTCGTATTGGGTGAAGGTGACCACAGCCAGGTCAGGGACCAGGTCGCGGGGGAAGGGCTCGAAGTCGGAGACCACAAAGGCGCGGATCAGCTGGCGCACCCGATCGGGCCGGAAATTGAAGCAGACCAGGCCGTCACCCCCCTGAATGACGCCTTCAGCCACGCGAACCGGCTCGAGGAATTCGTCGGTGATGTCGTCGGCGTAGGCGGCTGCGATGGCGTCAGCTGCACTGGCGGCACCGATCTCTCCAGATTCGGTCAGCAGCCGGTAGGCCTTTTCAGTGCGATCCCAGCGGTTGTCGCGATCCATGGCCCAGTAGCGGCCGCAAACGGTGGCGATGCGACCCACGCCGGCCTCCTCAATCAGACTCTCCACCCGCGCGACGAAGGCCTGGGCGCTGTTGGGCGCCGTGTCGCGGCCGTCGGTGATCACATGCACGCAGACCGACGTCAGACCTCGTCCGGCAGCCCAGTGCAGCAGACCTCCCAGATGGTCGACATGGCTGTGGACACCTCCGTCGGAGCAGAGGCCCAGCAGGTGGAGGGTGCCGCCGCTGGCGAGGAGGCGATCGCCCAGGGCATTGAGGGCGCCGTTGTCGGCAATGGAGCCATTCCGGACCGCCTGGCCGATGCGCACCAGTTCCTGGCGGATGATGCGTCCGGACCCCATCGTGAGGTGACCCACCTCCGAATTGCCCATCTGGTCGTCGGGCAGGCCGACGGCGGCACCACTGGCTTCGATCAGGGTGTGCGGATAGGCATGCCACAGGGCATCCATCACCGGGGTCTCAGCGGCGCGAATGGCGTTGTGGGCGTCGTCGTGGCGGTAACCCCACCCATCCAGGATGGTGAGGACCACAGGGGCCAAGGCTCCCTGGTTCCCGGTCACACCGTCCCCGAGAGATTGTCTCCGCGTGGAGGGCGTGTCCGTCATGGTGAGCGTGGAACCTGCAGCGGCCGAAGCCGGATCGCACGCGGAAGTGCTGGTGGACAGCGGCTGCTGGATCACAGCCTGGGCCGCTGAAGGCGACTGGGACGTCATCGGCTGCTTGGACGGACCTGCGTTCACCCGACTCACCTCACGACGCTTGATGCGCCAGCCAAGGCCAACCTACAGCGGCCCCTCTACCCGCTCCCCGTCTGATCCCGGTGCGTCAGCCTTTGGCCACACGGGGCGCGGCAACTGGCCTGCCTACGATGGGTGGGCCTGCTGGGCATCCATGGAGCGCCTGGACATCCTCTCCAGTGCTGAGCTGAGCCGCACCCTGGATCGCCTGGCCTCCCAGGTGCTCGAAGCCGTCGCTGACAGCCGCCGACTGGTGCTGGTGGGCATTCCCACCCGGGGAGTGGCTCTGGCGGAGGTGCTGGCTGCCCGCCTCAGTGATCTCTGTGGTCATCCAGTGGCACAGGGGCGGCTGGATCCCACCTTCCATCGCGACGACCGGGAGCGGATCGGCACCCGCCTCGTGCAGGCCACGGATTTGCCGCCCGACCTGTCGGACCTCCACGTGGTGCTGGTGGACGATGTGATCTTCACCGGTCGAACGGTGCGCGCAGCCCTTGAGGCCCTGCAGGCCTGGGGCCGGCCCAGGCGGGTGAGCCTGCTGGTGATGGTCGATCGGGGGCATCGGGAGCTACCGATCCAGCCTGACTTCTGCGGTCGGGTGGTTCCCACCCGCCGCCAGGAGTCCATCCAGGTGTGTCTGATGCCGATCGACGGGGAGGAAGGGGTGCTCCTGGTGCGCCCCTAGTCGGGCACGCCTCAGACGCCCTCCAGCTCGTCGGCACGGAAATGGGCCCGGAATTTGCCGAAGGCCACCACCACCGGCAGGGTCGGACTGATCACCCGCCCTTTCCACTCCTCCAGGACCGAGATCACCTCGCCCTGTTGCCCCTGGAGATCGAAGGCCTCGCCCCGGTGCTGGGGGTGATGAAACACCACCACGCTCTGGCACACCCTCACCTGATCGCCGGCCTTGATCGGATCGCCCTGTGGCATGTGCCGCCCTGCATCGCGCGGCCAATCTTGTCATGCGTGAATCGGGGCTGCCGGCAGCCTCTCAACGCTGGCAGGCTGACTCGGGTCCCGCTTCCACCACCTTGCCGCCCAGGGCGGCACAGGCGCTCTGGAAGGCACTCCATTCGTCCATGCCCGCGTCAATGCGGCGGCGCACCTCCCGGTCGAGGTCCTGGACCGACACGGAGTGGGGAAAGGCCCCGTGGCTGTCGTGCTGCCGGTCCTCGTTGCGCAGTCCGGCAATGCCGGTCTGAACCTGCTGGCGCACCGGCTCGGCCTGCTGCTTCCACCAGGGGTGGTCGAGCCTGTTGAGCGCTTCGAGGGCCTCCCACCACCGCTGCTCACGGGCCAGTCGCTGGGCCCGCTCCAGCCCCAGGCGGTTCCGGTCCCAGAGCTGGCGCAACTGATCGCCGAAGGCATTGCCATCGGCCCGGCGGTGCTCGCCCATTGGTTCGAGCAGGGCCAGGCTCCCCTCCAGGTCACCCGCCTGGAAGCGCTCCATGGCCTGCCGACGCAGGGATTCCTGCCAGCGATCGAGTTCCTGGCGGTCGCTGGGCAGGCCGGCTGCGGAATTCACCAGTTGCAGCTGCAGCAGCAGGGCCTCCCGCCAGCGCTGCTGCTCCCACAGCTGGGCTGCCTTGCGGCGCCTGCATTCCCCCTGCTCACTCGGGGCCCGGTCGCCGAGCCAGCGCAGGGCCTGCAGCTGTTCGCTGTAGCGCAGGCAGGCATCGAGATCACCGCGGGCTGCCGCGGCTTCCAGCCGGCCGGGAAGCTGGCGCTCCCACCAGTAGGCCCCACCGAGGCCGGCCGCCACCAGCCCCAGGGTGAGTCCCAGCCAGAATCGGGGCAGCCTGTGCTGGCGCAGGGCCAAGGCGAAGGGTCACGGTTTGTCCCGTTCTATGGAATGGGTTGCCCCACTGCCTGCCTGCAGGTGCAGCAAGCCGTGGCGTCCACCGCCATGCCCTGCCGGCTCAGCGCACCCGACCCAGGATGCGGGGTGGCCTCGCCTCTCCGCTCAGCAGATCCTCGCTGTCAAGCACGAGCTGGCCCTGGTCATCGATGGCAAAGCGCAGGCGTAGCCGGTCCTGGCCCTGCTGGCCTGGGGGGACCAGTGGCAGGGGCTCGGGTTGGTGCGTCCACGGACGCACCCGTTCCTCACCGGCGGGGCGGACCCGCAGCACGGGCACGCCGGCTTCGAACACCACCTCCCGCCGCTGCTCCGCCAGGGGCTGCCCCAGCACCAGCTCCAGGGCATCCTGATCGTCACGGCTGCAGGCCAGCACCAGTTCCAGGGGCGCCGTGGTGGGCCAGCTCTGGCCGGCGAGGAACAGGGGATGCCAGCGATGCCGGCGGCTGCGCTGATCCCAGCAGCGCAGGGATACCCCTTCGGCCAGCACATCGCGCACCTGCACCCCGGGGGTGAGGGCCAGGGCTCCGAGGGCCACCGCTTCCACCGGCCGCTGCAGGTGAATCCGATCCTGGGGCCACCGCTGGGCCAGCCACTGCCGCACGCTGCTCAGCTGGCTGCTTCCTCCCACGGGAAGCACCGCGGAGATCGCCTCGGGCCCGATGCCGGCCGCCCGGCCGGCGGCCAGCACCGACTCCAGCAGCTGGTCGAGGGCGGCGATCAGCCCCTCGTTGCGAAGCAGGTCCTCGAGGTCGGTGCGACTCAGGCGGAGTTCCCGGGTCGGGCCCTCCGGTGGGCTCCACAGCACCAGGGCGGAGGTGTCGCTGCTCAGGGCGCACTTCAGGCGTTCGCAGGCCCCCAGCAGCGATCCACTCGCAGGCTGATCCGGGCAGAGGCTGGCCGCGATCCAGCGGTCGATGTCGCGGCCCCCCAGGGCCAGGCCCGCCTTGCCGATCACCCGGGCGCAGCGGAGCTGCTGGCGACTGTTCTCCAGGGTGCGGCCGGCGAAGCGCAGCAGTTGGGCGATCGGCGCCGCCCGCCCCTCTCCCCCTTGCAGCTGCACGAGGGAGAGATCGAGGGTGCCCCCGCCCAGGTCGACCACCAGCACGGTGCTGCCGGCCGGCAGGCCGGCGCCGATGGCTGCGGCCGTGGGCTCATCGAGCAGAGCCACCTCGGGGACGGCCAGCTGCTCGCAGGCCTCGAGCAGCCACTGGCGATAGCCCCTGTAGGTCTCGATCGGGGCCGTCAGCACCAGTCTCTCCGGGGCGAGATCGGCGGGCAGGGCCTGCCAGAGACGCTTCAGCAACAGGCTGCCGGCCTGCTCCGGGCTCAGGCGCTGTTCTCCGACCTGGGGGGTGCTGCCCTGGCCGGAGCCGATCTGCCGCTTGAAGTCCCGGTGCAGCTGGGGATGGTCGCCGTCGGCCAGCCCGGCCTCCAGCACCTGCCGCCCCACCAGGGGCTGTCGGTCGCCGGGGTGCTGGAGCCAGAGCAGCGTGGGCACCACCGCCGGATCGCTCAGGCTGAGCGGGGGGAGGGGCAGCAGCCGGGCAGGCTCGCCTGCCGCCTGGTGGGCCACCACCGTGGTGGTGCTCCCCAGATCAATGGCGATGCTGCCCCCTCTCACCAGATCGGCGCCGTTGCCATCCTTCTAGCGGCAGGCTCCGGGGCTCGGTCGGGGGCCCTCGCTTAGATTGGACTCAATTCTTGGGATCGGTGGGATGCAGAGCGGGCTTGACGTGAACTCCAAGGACCTGGCCCAGCGGGCCGAAAGCCTCATCCGCCACTCCAGCAACCGTTACCTCACCACCGTCCGCATCGCCTTCCGCGCCAAGCAGCGCCGTTTCGATGATTTCGACGGGCTGCTCGATGACTCGATGATCAAGCCAGTGCAGCGGGCCATCATCGAGCTGAGTGACGAGCAGGATCAGCCTGCCCTGTTGCCCGGCTGAGATTGCAGGTTCAGCAGGGCCCCGGCTGGCGCTTCGGTCTCGATTCCGAGCGCTCTCCATTCCCTGTGCTGGTGGGCGGTGAAGGCTGGGCTGTGGAACTCAGCCTGGAGGAAGCCCGGGGGCTCTGTGGGGGGGCGTTGCGCCTGATTGCCGAACTGGAGCGCTGCGCCGATCAGCTGATGCCCGAGGAGCAGATTGCCCTCGAACTGGATGCCGGCCCGGTCTGGTTGGAACTGGACGGCCACCCCGGTGCCCTCGCTCTGCATTTCGTGCTCCAGCCCCCTGCAGGCAGCGGCAACCGTGGCGTGGAGGGGAGCTGGCCGGTGGAGGCGACCACCGCATTGCTGGCGGTGTGGCAGCAACTGCCCCAGCTGGCGGCAGAGTCCTCCCAGTCGACCCCGCCCTGAGACTCGGGCACAGGGCAGGACTCTGATCAGCACTGCTGATCGTGGCAGTTTTCCCGCCCAGCCCCCATCGCCGGCTGCCGTTTTCCACCTGTTTTCCACAGGCCCCCCTTCGGCGGATCCCGGTGCTGGCCCGTGCTGGGGAGAACCTCAGAGCGGCCGCCAACCCACTTGACAGCCCTGGCCGCCGCCAGCCTGTGGGAGTGCGAGCTCCGTGAGCAATGGCATGTGCCCAGTGCTGGCCTGTGATCTCAGCGGCTGAGACGGGCGGGGTTGGCGGCCGCTCACCGAGTTGACGGCGCGGGACCGATGTGGGGAACTGGTGCCCAGCGATGAACCTGTCGATGCCCGAGCGCCTGCCCGCTGCGCCTCTTTCCCCAGCTCCCGAGGAGCCCTGCGGGGTGGTGAGCCTGAGGGCGGATGTTCCAGTGGCATTGCTGGCGTCGATGCGCACCTTCATCGAGCGTCACCCCAACTGGGATCAATACCGCCTGGTGCAGGCGGCCGTGGCTGGCTTCCTGGTGCAGAACGGGGTGCAGAGCCGGGATGTGACCCGCTGCTACCTCGCCAACCTCTTCCCCGCTCAGCCCGGCTTCCGCTCCGGTGTCGATCGGCCGAACAGCTGCCGGTAGGCCGCCACCAGGGTGCAGCTGGCCAGTGGCAGGGTTCCCACCAGCCCCACCACCAGCAGCAGAAAGCCTGCCAGCACCAGCAATCCCAGCAGCAGGGTCAGGCCCAGGGCCTGGGGCCAGTGCGGATCGATGGCACGGCGGCCGCGGCGAAAGGCCTCCAGCGGGTTGAGTCTGCCCAGCACGCTGATCGGCAGCGCCAGGATCTGATCGGTGATCACGTACACCACAGCCGCCACGCCGGCCAGCAGGGGAAGTCCCACCAGCAGCGGTTGGAGGAGGGCCAGCAACCAGGCGCTCGCCTGGGCCAACCGGGTGATCAGGGCCAGCACGAGCAGCACCAGGCCCAGGGTGCCGCCTGCCCGCAGCAGCCCGGCCGGCTTCGTGGCCAGCAACTCCCCCAGCCCTGGCCGGCCGCCACTGAGGTTGCGGTCGGCCCCCACCAGCAGCCCCACCAGCAGCCAGAGGTTGGTGATGCCATAGCCGAGCCAGCCCAGCAGCTGGAGAGCCAGCGCCAGGCCATCGGTCTGGCCGAAGGGGTCGACCAGCAGCTCAGCGCTCCAGCGGATCCCCAGCTGGCAGAGCAGGTTGAAGCCGCCCACCAGCAGGGTGAAGAGCACCAGGGGCCAGGGGTTCGCGCGCAGGCCGCCCCAGCCTTCCTCCAGGGCCCGGCGGATGGCGATGGCTGGAGCGAGCTCCCCGGAGCCCGGCGGAGGGGTGGTACGGCGGCGCATCGGCCTCAGTCCGCCAGCAGGCTGAACAGGCGGACGGCGGTGGCGTCCGGCACCGGCAGGATCGACAGGCGGTTGCCGCGGCGCACCACCGCCAGCTCATCAACCGTGAAGGACTCCTTCAGTTGATCAAGGGTGAGCATCCGCGGGAATTCGCGCAGATAGCGAAGGCGCACGCAGTCCCAACGGGGGGTGTCGGGGTTAGTGTCCGGGTCGTGGTACTTCGAGCTGGGATCGAACTGGCTGGGATCGGTGATGCCGGTTTCGATCACCTCCATCAGCCCGACGATGCCCGGGGGCTTGGTGTTGGAGTGATAGAAGAAGGCCTGATCGCCGATGGCCATGCTCCGCATGAAATTGCGGGCCTGGTAGTTGCGGATGCCATCCCACAAGGTGGTGGTTTCCTGGCGCAGATGATCGATGCCGTAGACGTCAGGCTCGCTTTTCATCAGCCAGTAGGCCACGCCTTTGCCCGCCACTCGGGTGATGCTAGAGCCGGCGGAGGGGAGGCTTCAAAGGGCCTGAACCAGGCTTCGGAAGTGATCGCCGCGCTCCTCGAAATCCCGGTATTGGTCGAAGCTGGCGCAGGCCGGGGAAAGCAGCACGCCCCGGCAGTCGAGCGTGCGGGCCCAGCGCTCTGCCAGGGGAACGGCTTCAGCCAGCCCCACGCAACAGCTCACCTCGCCCGGGTAGTGCCCTTCGCGCAGCAGATCGGCAAAGGCGTGGCGCGATTCTCCGTAGAGCACCACCGCCCGGGCTTTCCTGCCGAGCGCGGCAACCCAGCTCTGGGCCTTGCCGATCTTGGCCTGGCCCCCGGCGAGCACCACCAGGGGGCCCTCCAGGGCCTGCAGGGCCACCTCGGCGGCGTCGTAGTTGGTCGCCTTGCTGTCGTTGAAGTAGCGCACGCCGGCGTGCTCACGAATCCGCTCCAGGCGGTGCGGTACGCCTGGGAACCGACGCAGGGCCTCCTCCATGGTGCTGGCGTTCAGCCCGGCTTCCAATCCGGCCGCGACCGCCAGCAGCATGTTCTGGCGGTTGTGGGCACCGGGCATCGCCAGGGCGTCGGCGGCCATCAGGTCGATCGCTCCGGAGGGGCCGGCCAGCCACACCCGACCACCCTCAATCCACAGATGGGGCCACACCCCCTCAGCCAGTTCTTCCCGGGGGCCGGCTGTGACCCAGAGCGCCTGATCCCAGCTGGCGGCCCTGGCCCGCAGGTCTGGATCGTCGCCGTTGAGCACCCGCACGGCACTGCGCTCCAGCAGCTGACGCTTGATCGCCCGGTAGTTGGCGAGGGTGCCGTGGCGCTCGAGGTGATCGGGGGTGAGGGTCGTCCAGATGCCGATCCGGGGCGCGATGTCCGGGCAGGACTCGATCTGATAGCTGCTCACCTCCACCACCAACCAGGCGGGCAGGCCGCTGCTCGACTGCAGCCGCTCCAGCACCAGTTCGGCGGCTGACCGGCCCACGTTGCCTGCCATCGGGGCATCGAGCCCGCCGCTGCAGAGCAGGTGGCTCACCAGGTGGGTCACGGTGGTCTTGCCGTTGGTGCCGGTGATGCCGATCCAGGGCGCCGGGCGACTGGCTTTCCAGGCGGGCACCAGCTCACCGCAGACCGGCACCCCCTCCTGGCGCAGGCTGGTGAGCACGGGATGGTCCCAGCGGATGCCGGGGCTGACGATCACCGGTCCGAGTTGGCTGCTCTTCCCCTGGGCCGGCGCCAGCACCGTCTCGGAGCTGAGGGGGCAGCCCAGCTCCACGGCGATGCCCTCGGCCTGAAGGGCGGCAGCCCGCGCTTCGAGCGCGTCGGAGCGCTGGCTCTCGAGCACGCACACGGGTTGCCCCTGGGCGTGCAGCAGACGGGCGGCTCCCACGCCGGAACGGCCCAGGCCGATCACGACGGCTGTGGGTGCCTGATCACCGCTGCTGGTGGGAACCAACGAACCGCAAAAAAACAAATGGGCGATACTGGAATCGAACCAGTGACTCCTACCGTGTCAAGGTAGTGCTCTACCTCTGAGCTAATCGCCCTTGATTGATTGCCGTTCCTGGAGATAGTTTAGCTCTGGGGATCCCAGTGAAGGTGACAGTGCTGGTGGAGCCAGCCTGCGCACTCAAGGAAATCGGGAGCGATCTGCCGGTCGGGCTGGGGAGGGTGGTCAGTGGGCCGAAACCTGGCTGACATTCACCTTGAAACTGGTTGATTGGATCGGGGATACCGATCGCGCACCCAGTTGACTCACGGACCTTAGCAGTTGGCGCCGGTCTGGCCCACCGGTCGCCGCTGGCTCACTGGCGCAGCAGGCCGATGCGCAATCGATCGCGTTTGGTGGTCTGGATCTCCTCCACGGCCAGCTCTCCCTTGCCCTGCAGCTGCACGCGGTCACCGACGACCAGGTCGCGGCTGGGGGTGGTGATGCGCTGCCAGTTCACGCGCACCTGGCCGCTGCGAATCAGCTCGGCCATGCGGTTGCGGGGCAGGCCGAAGCCTGCGGAGGCCACAGCATCGAGGCGTGAGGAGGCCTCCACCGTGTGCAGGCGGCGGGGCTGGCGCCGCTGGGGCGGCGTGAGTTCAGCCACGGGGCGCCCCAGCAGCTCCACGTCAACACTGCGAACCCGGGCCCGCCCCGAGGCCAGGGCGGGAATCTGTTCGCTGCCGATCACCCCCTGGCCCCCGCGATCGCCGCGCACCCAGAAATCGCCAAGGCCCTCTGCGGGCAGCCCCAGCTCGAGCAGTGCTGACAGCAGGTCCTCCGGTTCGGCCGGATCGAAGAGGAAGTTGCCACTGATCTCCACGCCGCTGAGCGGTGCTTCGAGGTCGGAGGGGTCGAGGCCCGCGTCCCGGCGCACCAGCACCAGACGCTGACGCTCGGCGCCTGCGAAGCCCCCGGCCCCGTGCAGGGCCAGTTCGGTGAGGCTCCCGAGCCGATCCTGGATCTCTTCCCGTTCCTCACCGCCCACAAAGCCGGTCCACCCTGGTTCCCAGGTGCGCAGGACCGATTCGGCCACCTCCAGAACGGCAGCCAGGGTCTCGGGGTGCCGGCTGCCGGCCAGCAATGTTCTGCGGGGGAGCATCAGCTCTCCGCCAGGCGCACCACGGCCTGGGGCCTGGCCTGCTGCAGCAGCCGCCAGGGCATCTCAGCGCTGCCCTGGGTCTCGGCAAGCAGCAGCCAGTTGCCCTCCTCCAGGCGGTTGCGCAGGCCGCGGATGCGGTCATCGTCGTCGGAGCGCACGCTGGCGGCCGCGGCGAAGCTCCCCATCAGCCCCGAAGCACTGCCCAACAGGGCCCCGAAGAGATGCTGACTCCAGGGGCCGAAGAAGGCCAGGGTGTCGAGATCCGTGATGTAGGTGAAGGTGAGGCCGGCCAGGAACCCGAAGGGAACCAGCCAGCGGGCCATCGAGCGCTGCCGGCGGCGCCGGGCCGTGGTCGGATTGAGACGCTCCACGTCTGCGAGGTCCGTTTCTCCGGTGCCGATGGCCACCAGCCTGGCCAGCGGCGGCTCACTGGTCGTCAGCTGCTGGCGCAGCTGGTTCAGCCGTTTCCGGTCGTCGAACACCACCACCACCGTTGTTGACACGCCGACCTTTCCCGATGCCGTGATTGGTGGCCATTCTCACCGCTCACTACACTGCACCGCCGGCCGATCCCCAACCCCCGCCGGGCATGACCAAGGTTCTCGTTTCCGATCCCATTGACCAGGCGGGGATCGACATCCTCTCCCAGGTGGCCACGGTCGATGTGCGCACCGGCCTGTCTCCGGAGGAGCTCAAGGCGATCATCGGCGACTACGACGGCCTGATGATCCGTTCCGGCACCACGGTGACCGCCGAGATCATCGAGGCCGCCGACAGGCTGCGGATCATCGGTCGGGCCGGCGTGGGCGTCGACAACGTTGACGTGCCGGCCGCCACCAAGCGTGGTGTGCTGGTGGTGAACTCTCCCGAGGGGAACACGATCGCGGCCGCGGAGCATGCCCTGGCGCTGATGCTGTCGCTCTCGCGCCACGTGCCCCATGCCCATGCCAGCACCATTGCCGGCGGCTGGGACCGCAAGACCTATGTGGGCAACGAGCTCTACAAGAAGAAACTCGGCGTGGTGGGCCTGGGCAAGATCGGTTCCCACGTGGCCCGCGTCGCCAAGGCGATGGGGATGGAACTGCTGGCCTACGACCCCTTCGTGTCGGATGAGCGGGCCCAGCAGATGCAGGTGAAGCTGCTCCCCCTGGCGGATCTGTTCGCCCAGGCCGACTACATCACCCTGCACCTGCCGCGCACCCCCGACACCGAAAACCTGGTGAATGCGCAACTGCTGCGCACAATGAAGCCCACCGCCCGCCTGGTGAACTGCGCCCGTGGCGGCATCGTGGATGAGGCCGCCCTGGCCGAGGCGGTAGAGGCCGGCGTGATCGCCGGTGCCGCCCTCGACGTGTACGCCAAGGAACCGCTGGTGGCCGATTCGCCCCTGCGCACGGTGAAGGAGCGCCTGATCCTCACCCCCCACCTCGGCGCCTCCACCGAAGAGGCCCAGGAGAACGTGGCCATCGACGTGGCTGAGCAGATCCGCGACGTGCTGCTAGGTCTGCCTGCCCGCAGCGCCGTGAACATCCCCGGCCTCAATGCCGAGGTGATGGAGCAGCTCAAGCCCCATCTGCAGCTCGCCGAAACCCTTGGTCAGCTGCTCAGCCAGCTGGCCGGCGGCCAGATCAGTGAGCTGGAGGTGCGCCTCCAGGGCGAGTTCGCCCAGCATCCCGCCCAGCCCCTGGTGGTGGCGGCTCTCAAGGGGGTGCTCTCCACGGCCCTCGGCGATTCGATCAACTTCGTCAACGCCACCCTGGAGGCCAAGGACCGCGGCATCCACGTGCTGGAGGTGAAGGACGAGGCCGCCCGCGATTTCGCCGGCGGTTCCCTGCAGCTCAGCTCCCGCAGCAGCAAGGGCAACCACAGCGTCACCGGTGCGGTGTTCGCCGATGGGGAGCTGCGGGTCACCACCATCGACGAGTTCCCGGTGAACGTGGCGCCCAGCCGCCACATGCTGTTCACCCGCCACCGGGACATGCCGGGCATCATCGGCCAGATCGGCTCGGTGCTCGGCGAGCACAACGTCAACATCGCCTCGATGCAGGTGGGTCGTCGGATTGTGCGCGGCGACGCCGTGATGGTGCTCAGCCTTGATGACCCCATTCCCCCCAGCCTGCTGGCCACCATCCACCAGATCAACGGCATCCAGGAAGCCCATCCCGTGACCCTCTGAGCGCAGCGGGCGTCACACTGCGGGGACGGCTCGTTCCTCAGCCATGACCCTCGCCTGGTGGCGCCTTGAACTTCCAGCTCCACCGGAGCTGGAGGAATCCATGCTCTGGAAGCTCGGCGAACTCGGGATCTCCAGGGTTGCTCTCAGCCATCGGCCCGAGAGTCCCCAGGAGCGGCAGCTGGTGGCCTGGTTGCCCGAAGCCGACTGGCCGGAGGCCGAGCGGCAGCAGTTGCGCCAGGCCCTGGAGCCCTTGGCAGCCACCTTTGGCCTGGCGCTGCCTCCCCTGCAGTGGCAGCGCCAGCTGGACCAAGACTGGAGCCTGAGCTGGAAGCAGCACTGGCAGGCCGATCCGGTGGGGCAGCGGCTGCTGATCCTGCCGGCCTGGCTGGAGCTGCCGCCGGAGCATGCCCACCGCTTGGTGATCCGCATGGATCCCGGCAGTGCCTTCGGCACTGGCAGCCATCCCACCACCCGGCTGTGCCTGGAGGCGTTGGAGGGCCTGGCCATGGAGCGCGGGTCTGCCTCCGGAGGGGGGGCCGCCCTGGCGGGGATGCGGGTGGCGGATCTGGGCTGCGGCAGCGGCATCCTGGGGATTGCCGCCCTGCTCCAGGGCGCCTCCACGGTGGCGGCGGTCGATACCGACTCCCTGGCGGTGCGGGCCACGGCCGACAACGCCGCGGTGAGCGGCTTTCAGGATCGTCTGCAGGTGCGTCTCGGCTCGGTGGAGGAGTTGGCCGGGATGCTGGAGGGCCGGCGTGCCGATCTCCTGCTGTGCAACATCCTCGCGCCGGTGATCGAAGCCCTGGCCCCGGCGTTCCACACCGTGCTGGCCCCCGGGGGCGTCGGCCTGCTCAGCGGCCTCCTCGTGCAGCAGGCCCCCCGCTTGCAGCAGGTGTTGCGCCCCCTGGGCTGGGAAGCGGAGCTGACCGCGCAACAGAGCCAGTGGGGGCTGATGGTGTTGCATAAGGCACGCTGATCTGTGCCCAGGCTTTGATTGGCCTTCTCCTTGCCGGCGTCCGAAATCAACAGGAAGGGCCTGCGGCGGATGTATGAAGGGCAGGTCCTACAGGCCCGGTCGTCCGGGTGCCTGTGAGCCCCAATCCCTTCTCCATGGCTTCCTACAAGGTCACCCTCATCAACGAGAGCGAAGGCCTCAACAAGACCATCGAGGTTCCCGACGACCAGTACATCCTCGACGCCGCTGAAGAGCAGGGCATCGACCTCCCCTATTCCTGCCGTGCTGGTGCCTGTTCCACCTGCGCCGGCAAGATCACGGCTGGCACCGTCGACCAGAGCGACCAGAGCTTCCTCGACGACGACCAGATCGAAGCTGGTTTCGTGCTGACCTGCGTGGCCTACCCCACCAGCGACTGCACCATCAAGACCCACGCTGAAGAAGAGCTCTACTGAGCCCTCTGGCGAGGCCCCTGGCGGTCTTGCTCCCCAGAGTCCGATCCGCCACCCTTCGGGGTGGCTTTTTTATGCCCCGACCACTGACCTCCTCTTCCTCCGTCCTGCCTGCCGCGGCGGCGGCCACCTCGCTGCTGGAGCACGGCAGTGAGCATGCCAGCCCCGGCGGCCAGTACAGCTTTCGGGTGCTGGGCCCCTGCTGCCGCCTCTTCGACCGGGAAGAGCTGCCCTGGCCCTGTTGTCGGCTGGCCTGGCACAGCAAGGAGCCGAGCTGGCGGCGGATCGGCCGGCGGTTCGTCGCCGACCTGGCGGCCCGGCGCTGCCCGTCCTATGCCGTGGAGCTGCTCCAGCCCGGTGCGCGCCCCACCCGCACCGTGATCACCCTGTTCCCGGTGCGCCTGCAGGCTCCCTTGCAGGAGTGGTGGTACAGCCGGCTACCCGCCTCCTGTGATCCGGCCAACCAGCATCCCCCTGAGGCGCTGGTGGCCTGATCGCACCCGAGCTCGCCTCCGCGTACAACCCAGCTGCTGCTGGCGGTTTGCCAAAAAAGGTGCCCCTCGGGACACCTGTGAAGCTGATGTGCAGCAGGCCACCGAGGGGGTGGGGGGCCTGCAGCGATCGAACGGCAGGGATCAGAAATAGATCTTGCCGCCACCCCACTGCACGCCCTGCACCTTCGGGGCCGTGAGGATGTATCCGGCCATCAGGCGCAGATCGTCGTCGTTCAGATCGCGCATCTTCACGAAGATGTCGCTGCTGCGGATGCTCGGGTGCACGTCGGCGATCGAATACTCCCCGTCGTAGCTGGTGGGGTCCTTCATGTAGTCGACCAGTGCCTCGACGTTGTCGCGGGCGGGGGTGGCGAGCGCCAGGGTCTCAGGGTCGAGGCCCACGTTCTGGTTGGTCTTGGTGATCCCGCCGGCATGGCACTCGCCGCAGCTGGTGTTGAACAGCTTGCGACCGGCCTTGATCTCCTGTTCCGAGAACGTCACCGTGGTGCCGTCGGCTGTGGCAGGGACGGTGAGCTGTTCACTGGTCCACTGGGCGGCCATGGCCTCGCCTCCGAAGCCGAAGCAGAGCAGCAGCGCCAGGGGCAGGGCCAGCAGGGTGCGGGCAACGGCCCGGAGCGCTCTGCGGAGGGAGGGGGTGGCGGAGGCCATAGGGGTTGAGGCCATGGAGAGAAGCCGACGGTGTGGCGGGATGAACCGCATCGGAGACCTTGTATCACGGGGGCAGGGGCCTCCGGGTCGCTTTCGGGGGAACTGTTGCAGGCCCAGGCCAGCCCCTGCCTCAGTCCTGCTCCGTGCCGACGCCCGGCGTGATCCCGTCCGGGTTCTCCTCCGGCAGCACGTCGATGCTGAGGAAATCCTTCGCCAGCACGGTGTTCGTGAAGATCGTCCGGGCTTCCGCCAGCAGGTCGTCGGCGGTGACGGGATTGCCCGGCACGTAGCGGGGGCTCAGGTGGGTCAGGGCCAGTTGCCTGACCCCCGCTGCCAGGGCCGTCTGGGCGGCCATGGTGCTGGTGGAGTGCTGGCGGGCGAAGGCGAGCTCCGCCTCGGCGTGGGAGAAGGTGCTCTCGTGGATCAGCAGGTCGGCTCCCCGGGCCAGCTCCACTGCCGCCTCGCAGAACACGGTGTCGGTGCAGTAAACGACGCTCGCCCCCGGGCGCTCCGGGCCGCAGAGGCTGGCGCCGTTGATCACACGACCATCCTCGAGAGTGATGGTGCGGCCCTGTTTCAGCTCGGCGTAAACCGGCCCGGGGGGGATGCCCAGCGCCCTGGCTCGCTCCACGTCGAAACGTCCTGGCCTTGGTTTCTGATCCACCCGGTAGGCAAAGGCCGGCACCCGATGGGTGAGCGGGGCGCAGCGCACCTGGATGTCTCCGTCCTCCAGAAGGCAGGTGCCGCTTGCGGCGGCCTGGCGCACCCTGTGGTGCCGGATCGGGTAGCCGATGCGCGTGGAGCTGGTGTGCAGCACCCCCTCCAGGTAGTCGCGCAGCCGATCGGGGCCGTAGAGGTCGACGCCGGTGCAGGTGCCCGCCAACCCCAGGCTGGCCAGGAGGCCCGGCAGTCCGAAGACGTGGTCGCCGTGCATGTGGGTCACGAAGATCCGCCGCAGCTGGCTCACGCGCAGGTCGCTGCGCAGGAACTGGTGCTGGGTGCCTTCTCCACAGTCGAACAGCCACAGTTCGGCCCGCTGGGGCAGGCGCAGGGCCACGGCCGAGACGTTGCGGCCCCGGGTGGGCACCCCGGAACTGGTGCCGAGAAAGGTGACCTGCACGCCTGATGGGCCTCTGGCGCATGCTGCCACGGCAGCCACAATGGCAAGCGCCTTTGCCGTTGCGCCCCGTGTTGCTTCCCCTGGCCGCTGTGGTGGTGGTCGGCAGCCTGCTGGCGCCGGCGGCGGTGGCGCCGGTGTTCGCCGCCGGCACGGAGGTGCGGGTGTTGCTGCTCGAGGCGCCCGAAGTGCCCGTGGCGGCGCTGGATCGCCCCCTGCAGATCCGCACCCAGGCGCCCGCTGCCGGTGCCCCCGGGGAAGCCCTGCTCACGGTGCCGGCGGGGGAGCAGGCCACGCTGCGGCTGGAGCAGGGGCGCCTGCAACTGGAGACCGCCGCGGGCAGTCGCAGCCTGGCCCTGCCGCCGGTTCTCTGGATCGAGCCGCTCGCCCCGGCGCCCCTGAGCACCAGCGGCGACTTCCTGCTGCAGCAGCGGGCCTATCGCGGTCGCCTGCAGCTGCGCCTCAGCGGCGCCACCTGGCAGGCCATCAACCACCTGCCACTCGAGAGCTATCTCCCCAGCGTGGTGGGCAGTGAGATGCCGGCGAGCTGGCCCCAGGCAGCCCTGCGGGCCCAGGCCGTGGCCGCGCGCACCTACGCCCTGCGGCAGCGCCGGCCCAGCGCTCCCTACGACCTCAGCGCCACCGTCAAGAGCCAGGTCTACAAGGGGCTCGAGGCCGAGACGCCGTCCACCCGTGAGGCGGTGGCGGCCACCCGCGGGCAGGTGCTCACCTACGGCGGCGCCCTGGCCAACACCGTGTTCCACAGCAGTGCAGGAGGCGTCACCGAAAACAGCGGTGACCTCTGGAGTCAGCAGCTTCCCTACCTGGTGAGTGTGCCGGACTTCGACCAGCAGAGTCCTGTGCACCAGTGGCAGAAGCGTCTGGAGCCCGATCAGCTCCAGCAGGCCTTCGTCGAAACCGGTGGGGTGGACCGCATCGAGGTGCTGGGCACCACGGCCAGCGGCCGCCTGCGCCAGGTGCGGGTGCAGGGGCCCTCCGGCAGCCTCTTGCTCACGGGAGCCCAGCTGCGCACCCGTCTCGGTCTGCGCAGCACCCTGGTGCGACTGCAGTTGGTGCAGCCGGAGATCGCCAGTGGTGCCGTGCTGGCATCGGCGGAGTCGCAGGTGCCGGCAGGGGCAACCGTGGCCGTGCCGGCGGTGGGTGCCCTGGGTGCTGCACTCAACGGCGTGGCTCCCCCTCCCCCGGTGCCGGTGCTCGAGCAGCAGCCCCCTCTCCAGGTGCCCCGACCTTCGCTGCTGGTGATCGGCCGTGGCTTCGGCCATGGCGTGGGCATGAGTCAGTGGGGAGCCCTGGCCATGGCCCAGCGGGGCCACAGCCATGCGGAGATCCTCAGCCACTACTACCGCGGTACCCGTCTGAGCCTCGATGGTGGTCGTTGACCATCGCCGCACCAGCGCGGGCTTTGCCCTGCTGGTGGTTCCCGATACCACCTCCGCCGCCCTGCAGGTCGCCCAACTGCTGGTGGACGAGCTCCAGCAGCAGCGCCAGCCCTTGGGGCTGGCCACGGGCCGCACGATGGAGCCCGTCTACCGGGCTTTGGTGGATGAGCTGGCCGGCTGGTCATCCCCAGCTCGCGCCAGGTTGCTCGGCAGCTGGCAGAGCTTCAATCTCGATGAATACATGGGCATTGGCCCTGGCCATCCCGGCTCCTTCGCGGCCTACATGGCCCACCATCTCGTGGATCCGTTGGGGCTGGACCCCGCCCGGGTGTGCCTGCCCGACGGCCTGGCGGCCGACCTGGCAGCAGAGGCGCTCCGCTACAGCCGTGCGCTGGCGGCGGCAGGAGGCATCGGCCTGCAGTTGCTCGGGCTCGGGCTCAACGGTCACGTGGGCTTCAATGAGCCGCCGTGCGGTCCGGAAGCCGGCACCCGGGTGGTGGATCTCTGCCCCACCACGCGCGCGCAGAACGCCGCCGCGTTCGGGGGTGATCCGGCAGCAGTGCCAGCCCAGGCCATCACCCTCGGCCTGGCCGAGATCCGGGCCGCGAGCCGGATTGTGCTGGTGGTGACGGGAGCGGCCAAGGCCCCGGTGCTCACCCGGTTGCTTCAGGAGCCGCCCAGCCCGGCCCTGCCGGCCAGCTGGTTGCAGGGGCATCCGGCGGTGACTGTGGTGGCCGATCGGGCCGCCCTCCAAGAGGGGCCCGGCTGAGGGCCTCTCAGGCTGCCAGGGCCGTTTCGATCAACGCCTCATCCGCCTCCAGGTTGCTGGTCACGCTGCGCACGTCGTCGAGGTCGTCGAGGGCGTCGAGCATGCGCAGACAGCGGCGCAAGGTCTCCGGATCGCTCAGCGGGCAGGCGGTCTGCGGGATCCAGCGGTGCTCCCAGCTGGTCACGTTGAGCCCCAGGCGGCGCAGGCCGTCCTGGAGGGCCTCCAGGTCGGCGTAGGCGGCGAACACTTCGGCGCTGGCCTGGTCGCCGGAATCAGCGCCGTCACTGCCATCGGCCAGCAGTTCGTAGCCCAGCACCGCCGGGCCGCCGCCCTCCTCCAGGGCCAGCAGCGCTTCCAGCAGGGGCTCCTCGGCCAGGGAGGCGCCAGCGGTGCCGGCCAGCCGGGCCACGCTGCGCTGCTCAAACAGATAGCCCACGCAGCCGGTTTCGCCCAGGTTGCCGCCGTGCTTGCTGAAGGCCAGGCGCAGGTCGGCGGCAGTGCGGTTGCGGTTGTCGGTGAAGGCCTCCACCAGCACGGCTACGCCGCCGGGGCCGTAGCCCTCGTAGCGCACCTCTTCAAAGGCCGAGCCCTCGCCCGCCAGCTGGCCGGCCCCCTTGGCGATCGCCCGCTCGATGTTGGCGTTGGGCAGGCCAGCGGCCTTGCCCTTTTCAATCGCGGTGCGCAGCTGGAAGTTGCCGGCCGGATCGGCGCCGCCGCGGGCGGCCACCATGATCTCGCGGCCCAGCTTGGTGAACAGGGCGCCGCGCTTGGCGTCGACCACCGCCTTGGTGCGCTTGATCTGGGCCCACTTGCTGTGGCCGGCCATCGGGGGTGCGGGAGAAAACGGCAGGAGGGGGAGGCGACGGCCGCGGCTGCGGAGGACCGTCAGCCGGCGGCGTCGAGCACCAGCTTCGGCTGCAGCACGCCCGCAGCGGCGCGTGCCATGCCGGCCAGGTTGCCATCCGGATCAAGCACCACCACCGCCGTCTCGGGCGCCAGCGCCGCCAGGGCGGCCGGTAGCTGGGGGGCGCGGCCGCAGCGCCAGCCGGCCTGCTCCTCGGGGCTGAGCCTGTGCTGGCTCAGGTGGGCCAGGGGGGCCAGGGGATCCAGGAGTGGCGGCAGGGCGCCTCCCTCCCGGCCAGCGTTGAGGGCTTCCAGCGGAACAGCCTGCGCCAGCGTGAAGCCCAGGGCCTCGGTGCGGCGCAGCCGGGCCAGGGCGCCGCCGCAGCCCAGGGCCACCCCCAGGTCGCGGGCCAGGGCCCGCACGTAGGTGCCGGCCGAGCAGCGCAGCTCCAGCTCCAGCTGGCCCGCGGCTGGCTCCCAGCCCAGCAGCTCCAGGCTGTGGACCGTGATCGGCCGTGCCGCCAGCTCCAGGCTCTCGCCGCGACGCACCCGGGCGTAGGCCCGCTCACCATTCACGTGTACCGCCGACACCTGCGGTGGTACCTGGTGGATGGCGCCGCGGAAGGGGGCCAGGGCCGCATCCAGTTCAGCGGTGCTGAGGGCCGGCACCGTGCCGCGTTCCAGCAGCTCGCCCTCCAGGTCGTCGGTGCTGGTGCGCACGCCCAGTTGCACCACCCCCCGGTACGCCTTGTCGCTGCCGAGGTAGGGCAGCAGCCGGGTGGCGGACCCCAGGGCGATCGGCAGCACGCCCGTCACGGCCGGATCCAGCGTGCCGCCGTGGCCGACCCGCTTGAGTCCATAGGCGCGCCGCACCTGGGCCACGCATGCGTGGGAGCTGAGGCCGGCCGGTTTATCGAGCACCAGGAATCCACAGGGTTGCTCGGGGCGGGTCATCGGGGATCGGCGACAGGCCGCCGCATCACTGGCAGGCTTGCAGCGTCCCACGACGGGTTCCCCGTGACCCTGCAGCAGCGCCGTGACCTGGCCTTTCTGGTGCTGGCCGGGATCTTCCTGGGCACGATGGGCATGCTCAACATCCTGGGGCTCACCCGCTTCCTTCAGCTGGGCAGCATCGGCTCCTGGCCGATCGTGGTGGCGGTGGGCGCCCTGCCCTATCCGGTCACGTTCCTGTGCACCGACCTGATCAGTGAACTCTGGGGGGAGCAGAAGGCGGGCCAGCTGGTGTGGGTGGGGTTGGCACTCAACGGCTGGATCGTGCTGATCCTCTGGCTGGGGGGCGTGTTGCCGGGGTTGGCCGGCGCACCGGAGACCACCTTCTTTGAAGTGCGGCGGCTGGCCTTCGGAGCGGTGGGAGCGTCGATGGTGGCCTATCTGGCCGCCCAGTTCACCGATGTGCGTCTCTTCCACTTCTGGAAGCGCTTCAGTGGCGGTCGGGCCCTGTGGCTGCGCAACAACGGCTCCACCCTGGTGAGCCAGCTGGTGGACACCAGCGCCGTGGTGCTGATCAGCCACTACGCGAACCACGTGCTGCCGCTGCATCCCGGGGAGCCGGTGCTGCCCCAGCTGGCCGGGTTCATCGCCAGTGGCTATCTGTTCAAGGCGGTGGCGGCCCTGGCCGATACCCTGCCCTTCTATCTGCTGGTGGGCTGGCTCAGGCGCTGGCTTGATGTGCCGGGCGAAGGAGCGGAGCTGGCCCCGTAGGTTGGCCCGAGATCAGGACTCCGCGCGATGGCCGCAGCAGCTGCATCCCCCGCCGCCAGCGGCGCTGCCTCCGGCTGGGGTGTGGAGCGGTTCCTGGCGGATGGCTTCGATCTGCGGCGGCAGCTGGCGGCTTACCTGCAGATCAGCGAGGCCGAACTCACGGGCCGGCTTCCCTCCAGCACCGCTGACCTGGCTGCCCTCCATCCCGGAGCCTTTGATCTCAGCCGCGCCGATCACTTCTACGAGGAGACGGTGGGCACCGGCCACCTGCTGGAGCTGGCCGCCTGGCATCTCGGCAGTGCCGACTACATCGCCGACACCCTGCGCCTTCAGGAGCGCTTCGCCTGCGGCCATCTGCTCGACTTCGGCGGTGGCATCGGCAGCCATGCCCTGGCGGCAGCGGCCCTGCCCCAGGTGGACGCCGTGTGGTTCGTGGATCTGAACCCCCACAACCGAGCGTTTGTGGAAGCCCGTGCGGCTGCTCGCGGCCTGGCCCACAAGTTGCGCTGTTTTCGGGATCTGGGTGATCCTGCCCTGCCCAGCCGTTTCGACACGCTGGTCTGTCTCGATGTGCTCGAGCATCTCCCTGATCCGGCCGAGCAGCTCGCGGTGTTCGCCGATCGCATGGCGCCGGAGGCGATCGCTCTGCTGAACTGGTATTTCTTCCAGGGGTTCAAGGGGGAGTATCCCTTTCACCTCGACGATCCTCTGCAGATCGAGCGGTTCTTCCTCACGCTGCAAGAGCGCTTTCTGGAGGTCTTTCATCCCTTCCTGATCACCACCCGGGCTTACAGGCTGAAGGTCGGCCCATAAAAAAAACCGGGGGTTTGCACCCCCGGCTCCAGTGGTTCCGCCTAGCAGCGGCTGCAGGCCAGTCACCCACAAGCTGGTGGTCAGCCAACGGCGATGTTGATGCGCTTGCGGCTGCGCAGCCCGCGCTTGATGGTGTCGAAGCTCACCACGCCATCCACGAGGGCGAACAGGGTGTCATCGGAGCCGCGGCCCACGTTCACGCCGGGAAGCACCGAAGTGCCGCGCTGGCGGATGAGGATCGAACCGGCCGAGACGGCTTCACCGCCGTAGGCCTTGACGCCGAGCCGCTTGGAGTTGGAGTCGCGGCCGTTGCGGGTGGAACCCGTGCCTTTCTTGTGTGCCATGGGGGGGAATCAGGAGTGACGGAGGAAAATCTGCGGGGCTCAGGCCAGGGCTTTGCCGCCGACGCTGATCGACTGCACCATCACGCGGGTCAGTTCCTGGCGATGGCCGTTCTTGCGCCGGGTCTTTTTCTTCGGGCGCATCTTGTAGACGATCACCTTGGGACCGCGGCGGTGGGCCAGCACCTTGAGCTCCACCTTGGCGCCGGCCACGTAGGGCTTGCCCAGGGTCGCGGCCTGGCCGTCGTTCACCAGCAGCACGTTCTCCAGGGTGACCGTGCTGTCAACGTCGGCACTGAGGCGGTCGAGGTCGTAGTAGCGGTTGGGCTGGAGCCAGAACTGCTGGCCTGAGGCCTCAACGATCGCGTAGGGGCCGCCGGCGCTGGGGACGGCTGGGCTGCTGGCGGCCTTGGCCGTATCGGAACTGGGGGTCTGGGGCATGGAAGGAGGGCGTGGCCAGGCTGGCGCCTGCACGGAGTGTCAGGGCCATTGCGGCCTGGCGCACGTTTCGGAAGACAAACATGAATTCTCCCCGTTTGATCTTCCTTTCGTCAACATTGGCTCAAGCTTCGGCGGGACGTCCCGCCGCCAGCGGCTCTCCATGCCCGAACCGGCCCTCACCATCCTCTCCCTGATTCACGACTCCACCCTGCGAGGGGCCGTTGGCCACTGGCTTGAGGGCCAGGAGCGCTACCGCCTGCAGGTCTGCAACCCGGAAGCGGACCCGGTGGAGGAGCTGGAGCGCCTGCGCGACAGCGGCGATGCCCTCCTGCTGGAGCAGGGGCTGTGGGTGGAGAAGACAGCCGCGGCCCTGCAGGAGCGCGGTCTGCTGCTGCCCGCCGTGGTGATCGGTGAGGTGCGTGGGCGGGTCGACTATCACCCCGACGAGGTGCATCTCCCGCCCGATCAGCTCGAGCAGCTCACCTACAGCCTCGATGCGGCGATTTCCCGGTTTCTCAGCCGGGGCCTGGCCGCCGCCCCCGGCAGCCTGGCCGAGGCGGGTGATGCCGACATGCCGGAGCGCTGGCGCCTCGCCAATCGCCTGCAGGGCCGTCTCGGGCTGTTGGGGGTCTTCTACAAGCGGGATCCGTCCCGCTTCCTCCGCAATCTCTCCGCCACGGAGGCCGCTGAGTTGGTCGCCTCCCTGGAGCGCACCTACCGCGATCTGCTCCTCAGCTATTTCCGCAATCCTGCGGCGGCCAACCAGGCCCTGGAAAGCTTCGTGAACACAGCGTTCTTCAGTGATCTTCCAATCACCAAGACGGTTGAGATTCATGTGAATCTCATTGATTCTTTTTCAAAGCAGCTTAGGCTGGAAGGACTCAAGAGCGAGTTTCTCCAGGACTATCGCCTCGCGCTTCTCGATGTGATGGCTCATCTCTGCGAGATGTATCGCCGTTCCATCCCCCCCGATGGTGCCCTGGCTGGGCCTTGATGGGTCCCCTCAGCCGCTGTGATCCCCGAGTTCATCCCCTTTCTCCGATCTCCAGAGTCACCTGCTCATGTCCCCCCGCAAGACCTACATCCTCAAGCTGTACGTCGCTGGAAACACCCCGAATTCCATGCGCGCTCTCAAGACGCTGCGCAACATCCTGGAGACGGAGTTTCAGGGGGTGTATGCGCTCAAGGTGATCGACGTGCTCAAGAATCCCCAGCTCGCCGAGGAAGATAAGATTCTGGCCACTCCGACCCTTGCCAAAATTCTCCCCCCGCCAGTGCGGCGGATCATCGGCGACCTCAGCGACCGTGAGCGTGTGCTGATCGGTCTCGATCTGCTGTACGACGAACTGGCGGAGGATTCCATGCTGGGAGATGATCAGATGCCAACTGGTCCCGGTCAGCAGCCTGTCTGACTCGGGTTCTCCCCCCTTCACCTGTTTCCCTTTCGGTTTCAACTCGGCTACGCCCTGCCATGTCGGACTCCATCACCCCAGCGGCGCCCCTGATGCAGGTGCAGAAGCTCCCCACCGGGATCGAGGGGTTTGATGACGTCTGTCATGGGGGGCTGCCGATCGGTCGTTCCACCCTGGTCTCGGGAACATCCGGCACGGGTAAGACCGTTTTCTCCCTCAACTTTCTCTATAACGGCATCAGGCAATACAACGAACCTGGGATATTCGTCACCTTTGAAGAGTCCCCTCTGGATATTCTCAGGAATGCCGCCAGTTTCGGCTGGAATCTCCAGGAAATGGTGGAGCAGAACAAACTCTTCATCCTGGATGCATCCCCCGATCCTGAAGGGCAGGATGTGGCGGGCAGTTTTGATCTTTCTGGGCTGATTGAGAGGATCAACTACGCGATTCGCAAATACAAAGCTCGCAGGGTTGCCATTGATTCAATTACCGCTGTTTTTCAGCAGTATGACGCTGTTTCGGTGGTGCGCCGAGAGATCTTCAGGCTGATAGCCAGGCTCAAGGAAATTGGTGTCACCACCGTGATGACTACGGAAAGGATCGATGAATATGGTCCTATTGCTCGTTATGGGGTTGAAGAGTTCGTCTCCGATAACGTGGTGATCCTGCGCAACGTTCTTGAGGGTGAGCGCCGGCGTCGCACGGTCGAGATCCTGAAATTGCGGGGCACAACCCATATGAAGGGGGAGTTCCCCTTCACCCTGGGAAGCCATGGCATGAGTGTCTTCCCGCTCGGGGCCATGCGTCTCACCCAGCGCAGTTCCAACGTGCGCCTCAGCTCCGGTGTGCCCAGGCTCGATGAGATGTGCGGCGGCGGCTTTTTCAAGGATTCGATCATCCTTGCTACAGGTGCAACCGGCACCGGCAAGACCCTGCTGGTCTCCAAGTTCATTGAGGATGCCTGTCGCAGCAAGGAGAGGGCGATCCTGTTTGCCTACGAGGAATCGCGTGCCCAGTTGCTGCGCAATGCGACCAGCTGGGGGATCGACTTTGAGCAGATGGAGCAGGATGGTCTGTTGAAGATCATCTGTGCATATCCGGAATCAACGGGCTTGGAAGATCATCTTCAGATCATCAAGACAGAGATCGGACAGTTCAAGCCTTCGAGGATGGCGATCGATTCTCTGTCTGCCCTCGCCCGCGGTGTCAGTCACAATGCTTTCCGGCAGTTTGTGATCGGCGTCACTGGCTACGCCAAGCAAGAAGAGATTGCCGGCTTCTTTACCAATACATCCGAGGAGTTCATGGGCAGTCATTCAATTACCGACTCTCATATCTCCACAATCACTGATACGATTCTGCTTCTTCAGTATGTGGAGATCCGCGGCGAGATGGCCCGGGCTCTCAACGTCTTCAAGATGCGCGGCTCCTGGCACGACAAAGGTATCCGGGAATTCGTGATCACCAGTAACGGCCCGGAGATCAAGGATTCCTTCTCCAATTTCGAGCGCATCATCTCCGGTGTGCCCCACCGCATCACCACCGATGAGCGCAGTGAGCTGGCCCGCATCGTGCGTGGGGTGGCGGACGACAACTAGCTCTTAGCCAGGATGTCTTGGCGGGTTGCGCTGAAGGGGGCATCCTGCCGGCGACGCTCGGCCAGCAGCTGCAACTCATCGCTGTCGGAGTGCTCCAGGGGCAGGTCGAACCAGAAAGTGGTGCCGACCCCCGGCGCGCTCACCATCTGGATGCGGCTGCCATGTTTCTCGAGAATGCCGCGCACGATCGAGAGTCCGAGGCCCGTGCCGGCTTCGGTGTGCACAGCGTTTTCCACGCGATAGAAGCGCTCGAAGATGCGCTCCTGGTCGGCTTCCGAAATGCCACAGCCGCTGTCGGCCACCTCAACACGCAGGCGCGGCAGGGGTGAGGTGAGCCCACAGCTGGGTGCATCTTCGGCGGCGATCGCCTGGGGGTCGAGTTCACACAGGTCCGGCCACGGGTAGGCGCGCAGCATCAGCTGCCCGCCGCTGGGGGTGAACTTGAGGGCATTGCCCACCAGATTGCCGAACACCTGGAGCAGCAGATCCCAGTTGCCCAGCACGCGCGGGAGCTGGGGATCGGCTTCGAAGGCCAGGGTCACTCCCTTCTCCTCCGCGTTGAGGCGGTAGGTGCGCAGGGTCTGGTCGATGGCCGGAGCCAGTTCCACAGGCTCGAAGCTCCACTGGCGATCCGATTCCAGGCGCGAGAGATCGAGCACGTCGTTCACCAGACGGGTGAGTCGATCGGTCTCGGCATTGGCGATGCCTAGAAATTCCTGCTTCTCCGCATCTGTGAGTTGATCCCCAAGATCGTGGAGAGTCTCCACATAGCTCTTGATGTTGAACAGCGGTGTGCGCAGCTCGTGGGACACATTGCTGATGAACCGACTCTGGGCTGCATTCAGTTCCACTTCCCGGGTGAGGTCCTGCACGGTCATGGCGATGCCCTTGAGGGATTCACCGCTGGCATCCCGAACGGCCTGCAGCACGATGCGCAGCGTCCGGGCCGGATCGCCCACGCTGCAGCGCACGTCTGCGTCGTCTCGCTCCCCACTGGTCACGTTGTCGAGGGCGGATTGCAGATCCATCGCCAGCCGTTCAGGCAGCTCATCGATCAGGTCGTTGCCCTCGAGGCTGCGCCCTTCCCAGCGAAACAGGCGCCGTGCTGTGGGGTTGGCCAGCACGATTGCGCCACTGGCATCGAGCAGCACGGCCCCGTCGGCCATGGTGGCGATCAGGGATTCCTGCTTCACCTGCGCAGCGGTGAGCTCCTCGATGTTCGCGGCCTTGTAGGCCTCCAGCTGGGCCGCCATGGTGTTGAAGCCCTGCAACAGCTCCCCCAGTTCCCCGCCCACCGGCAGGGCAATGCGGGCCTCGAAATTGCCCCCGGCGATCTGGCGCACGCCCCGCAGCAGCTCCTTGACCGGCTGGGTGATGGTGAGGGCGTTGAACACAGAGCCCAGGATCACGAGCACCCAGATCGAGATGAACACCGCCACGGTCACCTCGCGGGTGAGGGCGGCACTGGCCAGCAGGGTCTCGTTGGGGTTGATGCCCAGGGCCAGCACGCCGAGGTAGCGCCCCTCGCTCACCATCGGCACGAACACGTCGGTGACCTGGCCATCAGGGGTGAGGTGCTGGCGCACCAGTGGGTTGTCAGGCCGCTTCTGGATGTCGGCGGGCAGTTCCAGGCGGCGGCTGAGCAGCAGTTCGCTGCTGCCGTTGTTGGAGCCGATCGGTATGCCGAGGTAGATCACCCCGTCGGGATCGGCGAAAAAGATGTAACGAAGGCTGCGGCTGGAGCGCCAGAAGCGGTCGGCCACCGACGCCAGCTCCCGGTCGTTGCCCTCAGCCACCAGGGGCGTCACGTTGGCCGACAGCAGCAGTCCCAGGTCGCGGGCGTAGCGGGTGTCGCTCATGCGCGCGTCGCGCTGGATGCCGTTGAGCGCCACAAAGGTGATGCCGGTCATCAGCAGGCTCACCACCAGGGTGGCGACCGCGAGCAGCTTGGTCTGCAGACTGAATTCGGCCCACCAGCGGCCCAGGCGCTGCTGCAAGCCCCGGAGGGCGCCCGGGTTTGGCGGAACCGTTGGGCTTGGTGGGAGGCTCGAGCTGGGCGGCACAGTCGGACTCATGGGCGGCGCACCTGGTGGCCGATGTCGCGTCGGAAGGTGATGCCCTCGAAATGCACCTGATCCAGACCGGCATAGGCCCGCGCGAAGGCGGTATCGAAGTCGTCGGCCTGGGCCACCACCGCCAGCACCCGCCCGCCGCTGGTGAGGCAGGTGCCCTCCCCGTCCTGCCGGGTTCCGGCGTGGAACAGCTGCAGCTGGTCGTGGGGCTCAAGCGTGCTGCGGATCGCATCCCCCCGGCGGATCTCGCCGGGGTAGCCCTGGGCGGCAGCAATCACGCAGGCGCTGCAGCCCGGGGCAATGGTGAGAGCGGGGGCCTGATCCAAGGTACCGGTGGCACAGGCGAGCAGCACCGCCGCCAGTTCCGGCCCCAGCAACGGCATCAGGGTCTCGCATTCCGGGTCTCCGAAGCGGCAGTTGAACTCGATCACGCTCGGACCGGCGTCGGTGAGCATCAGGCCGGCGTAGATCACGCCGCGGTAGGTGATGCCCCGGGCCCGCAGGGCCGCCAGGGTGGGCTCCAGCACCAGCTGCCGCACCTGCTCCAGGCCCTGGGCATCGAGCAGGGGCGCCGGGGCATAGGCCCCCATGCCGCCGGTGTTCGGGCCGGTGTCACCTTCACCGATGCGCTTGTGGTCCTGGGCTGGCGGCAGCAGCACCATGCGTTCCCCATCGGTGAGGGCAAACACCGACACCTCGGGGCCGTGGGTGCGCTCCTCAAGCACCAGCGAGGCACCTGCGCCACTGCCGAAGCGTCCACCGAAGATCTCGGCGATCGCGGCCCGGGCCTCCTCCAGGGTCTCGGCCACGGTGACCCCCTTGCCGGCAGCGAGCCCATCGGCCTTCACCACCAGGGGCCTGCCCTGGCTCTCCAGGGCTGCCAGGGCCTCGGCCTCGCTGCTGGCTGGCCAGTAGCCGGCCGTGGGCACGCCTGCCTCCTGCATCAGCGCCTTGGCCCACTGCTTGCTGGCCTCGAGCTGGGCCCCATCAGCCCCGGGACCGAAGACCGGAATGGCTTCAGCCCGAAGAACGTCACCCAGGCCAGCGGCCAGGGGCGCCTCCGGCCCCACCACCACCAGCTCGATCCCGTTGTCGCGGCAGGCGGCCAGGAGGCCGGCCTGGTCGGCTTCCTCGATGGCCAGCTGCGTACATCCGGCCAGTGCCGGAGTGCCGCCATTGCCCGGCGCCACCCACACCTGCTCCACCTCCGGACAGCGGGCCAGAGCCCAGGCCAGGGCGTTTTCCCGGCCGCCGCCACCCACCACCAGAATTCGCCTGGGCGCTTGCAGGGTGGTGGCAGTGGCGATTGCCTCGGGGGCCATGGCAGAGGGGAGACGGACGTGTCTGGGGAAATGCCGGCCCGGCTCGCCTAGGTTGACGTCCTGAGACGAACCCCGCAGGTCGGGCGGCCGTGCCCCATCTTCTCTCCACGCCGCTCCTGGTTCTGCTGGCCGCCTCCTGGTCGCTCCCGGCCGCTGCGGCCGTTCCCCCCGCGGGCCCCCGGATGCCTCCTGCGGCCGAGGCCTGCGCCGCTGCCGTGCGGGCTGGAGCGCCTGGGGAAGCCCGTCGCCAGCGCCAGCTTCTCCAGGCTGGCCTTCAGCCTCCCGTCGGTCTGGAGCCGGTGCTCCAGGCCGCGGAGGCCCTGCTGGCCTGTGCGGCGCCTGAAGCGGCCCTCGCAGTTCTGGCCCGCATCAGCCCGGCCCCCGGGGAAGAGCGCCGCCGCTGGCTGTTGATGCAGTGGCAGGCGGCCCAGGCGGGTCTGCATCACGACCGCGCGGCCCAGGCCCTGCAGGCCCTGGCCGGAGAGGAGCTGGCGAGCCTGGAGACCCTCCTGCTCCCGCTGGACGGTTCCGGGCAGGCTGCTGGCCCCCCGGGCCGGCGCCCCGCCATCGATCTGCTCGCTGACCATCTGGAGAGCCTGGGGCAGACCCGGCGGGCTGCGGTGGTGCTGCTCTCCAGCCGTCAGCCGGGTGCGGCGACGGCAGCGCGCTGGGGCCGGGCGGCGCAGCTGGCCGGCAGCCTGCCCCAGCAGGAGCGGGATGCGATCGTCGAGCGGGCCCTGGAGCTGGCAGCGGTCAGCGAGGCCTGGGGACTGGTGGCCGAGCTGCTGGATCAGCAGTTGGCCGCCGGTGTCACGGACCCCACCACGGCCCGGGCCCTGGAGCGGCGCCTGCGGCTGGGTGCTCGCATCGATGATGTCTACGGTGAATGGCTGCAGCGTCGTCGTCAGGCGGCTGCGGGGCCCGCCGCTGATCAGCGCCTGCAGCTGCTGGATGGGCAGCTGCGCTCCCCCCGGGCCACCGGCGGCCACGCCGCCCCTTCCACCGCGCCTCCCTCCCCGTCCCTTTCTCCCGCGCCATGACTGCCTACCGCCTCGCCAACCTGCTCTATGAGGGCAAGGCCAAGCGTGTGCATGCCACCGACCAGCCGGATCTGGTGGCCGTGGAGTTCAAGGACGACGCCACGGCCTTCAATGCCCTCAAGAAAGCCCAGTTGGCCGGCAAGGGCAGCCTCAACTGCCGCATCTCCGCGCTCGTGTTCGAGGTTCTCGCCCAGGCGGGCATCCCCACCCACTACCGCGGTCTCGGGCAGGGGGATCACGCTGAGTGCTGGATGCTGGCCCGTCCGGTGCGGGTGATCCCGGTGGAGGTGGTGGTGCGCAACGTGGCGGCAGGCTCCCTCTGCAAGCAGCTGCCCCTTGAGCCCGGCACCCCCCTCGACCCCCCGCTTCTCGACTTCTATTACAAGGACGATGCCTATGGAGACCCGCTGCTGACCGATGCCCGACTGGAGCGACTCGGCCTGGTGACCGCCAGCCAACGCCAGGAACTGGAGGTTCTGGCACTGCGGGTGAATGCAGTGCTCCGGGAGCTCTTCCATTCCGTCGGTCTGCGCCTGGTGGATTTCAAGATCGAGCTCGGTCTCACCGCCGATGGCCAGCTGGTGGTCGCCGACGAGGTCAGTCCCGATACCTGCCGTCTCTGGGACGAGGCGGAGGCCGACGTGCAGGCCCGGATTCTGGACAAGGACCGATTCCGACAGGATCTGGGCGGGGTTGTCGAGGCCTATGGGGAGGTTCTCAAACGGCTCCAAGGGGTCTGTGCCCAACCCCAGGTCTACGGGTAGGGTTTGCGACATTTGCGGCCTGGCCGCACCGAACGCGAAGCTCATGGCCGGCTTGCTGAGTTCCAAGGCTGCGCTGCCCCTGAAGGTGGCGCTGCCATTGCTCGGCGCCGCCCTTCTGGCTGCCGGTCCCGGCAGGGCGCAGCAGACACCGGCAGAGGTCCAGCCCGGGGCTGCCCCACCGGCTTCCCAGCAGGTTGATCCCCCAGGGTCTTTCCCCCTCCCTGGCGGCACCAGCCCCACGACCCCATCTCCCCAGGATCCGGCGTCCACGCCGGCGCCGGTGGCTCCGGCTGCTGAAACGCCGGCTGAGCCCCGGGTTCAGATCGCTGAGGTGGTGATCGAGGGCCTCGACGGCCATCCCGAGCGGGAACGCCTCGAGCTGGCGGCCTACGCCGCCATGGCCGTCACTCCGGGCACCCAGGTCACGCGCAGTCAGCTCCAGACCGACCTCTCCGCCATTTATGCGACGGGCTGGTTCTCCGATGTCCGCATCCAGCCGGTCGATGGGCCCCTCGGGGTGCGCCTGATCGTCACGGTGGTGGCGAATCCGGTCCTCAAGAGCGTCAGCCTGCAGCCCTCCGGCGAGCTCAGGATTCCCTCCACGGTCGTGGAGGAGGCCTTCACGCCCGATTACGGCAAGACCCTGAACCTCAACACCCTGCAGACCCGGATGCAGGAGCTGCAGAAGTGGTACGCCGATCAGGGCTATTCCCTGGCCAGGGTCACCGGGCCCAGCCGGGTGAGCCCGGAGGGGGTGGTGGATCTGCTGGTGCGTGAGGGCACCGTGCAGGGGGTGGAAGTGCAGTTCATCACCAAGGACGGCGACACCACCAACGACAAGGGAGAGCCGATCCGGGGCAAGACCAAGCCCTGGGTGATCACCCGTGAAGTTTCCCTGAAGCCAGGCGGGGTCTTCAACCGCCGTCAGCTGGAGGAGGACATCAAGCGCATCTACGGCACCGGCCTCTTCAGTGACGTCAAGGTCACCCTGCGCCCCGTCCCGGCCCAGCCCGGCGAGGTGGTGGTGGTGCTGGGCATCGTGGAGCAGTCGACCGGCTCGATCTCCGGCGGCGTCGGCTACAGCCAGAGCCAGGGGGTGTTTGGCCAGATTCAGCTGCAGGACACCAACCTCTTCGGCCGGGCCTGGGACCTGGGCACCAACATCTCCTACGGCCAGTTCGGCGGCCTGGGCGACATCACCTTCACCGACCCCTGGATCAAGGGAGATCGCTTCCGCACATCCTTCCGGGCACGGGTGTTTTTCAGCCGTGAGATTCCCCAGATCTTCCAGAGCGAAAACAGCACCTTCAGCACCGACCTCCAGAACTTCAACGGGGCCGACTTCGATGTCGTAACCAACAAGCCCCGCTCCGTGGGCGGGGACGACCTGCTGGTGCGCACCAATTTCGACACGGTCGCCATCCAGCGCATCGGCGCCAACGTGCAGTTCGTGCGTCCCCTCAACGGGGGGGATCCCTTCCGGAAGACCCCCTGGCGCCTCGTGCTGGCCTTTGGCGGTCAGGAAGTCACGCCCATGAACTTCTCGGGCACCAAGTTCTCCCAGGCCGTGGTGGGTGCGAACAAATCGCCCGATGTGGTTCCCTCCCGCCAGGTGATCTGCCTGGCCTACAACTGTGCCTCCGAAAACCAGCTGCTCAGCTTCCGGGTTGGTCTGACCTACAGCACCCTCAACGACCCCCGCAATCCCACCAGCGGCAATTTCTTCAGCATCGGCAGCGAGCAATTCCTCTCGGTCGGCGACGATTCACCCACCTTCAACCGCATCCGCGGCAGCTTCACCCACTACATCCCGGTGAACTGGCTGAAGCTCTACAAGGGCTGCCGTCCCAAGCCTGGCGAAGCGGAGGATTGCAAGCAGGCCCTAGCCTTCCAGGTGTCAGCCGGCACCCTGGTCGGCAGTGAGATTCCCCCCTACGAGGCGTTCTGTCTCGGGGGTGGCAATTCCGTGCGGGGCTACTTCGACTGCGATCTCGGGGTGGGCAAGAGCTTCGGTGAATTCACGATCGAGTACCGCTTCCCGATCTTCAGCATCGTGAGTGGGGAGATCTTCTTTGACGCCGGCACCACCTTCGGCACCCAGGAAGATATTCCGGGCAATCCCGGAGGCCTTCTCGGCAAGAGTGGGGATGGCTTCTCCCCGGGGGTCGGCCTGATCGTCACCACCCCGGTCGGCCCCCTGCGCCTGGAAGTGGCCACCCAGGACTTCACCAGTGAGTGGCGCTTCAATCTGGGGGTCGGTTGGAAGTTCTAGAGCACGCCCTGGCCCGGCACCCCTGGCCCGAGAGCTACGGCGGCGCCCACACCCTGGCGGCTGAGGTCCACACCGCCGGCGTGGGCCTCCACAGCGGTGCCTCCTGCCGGGTGAGGCTCGCCCCCGCCTCTCGGCCGGGGTTCTGGCTCGGCTGGCTCGACCGTCCTGCCCTTCCCCTGGAGCGGCTCACCCCAGCCCAGGTGGCGGAGACCACCCTCTGCACCGCGCTGCAGGTGGGCGACCGTCGCCTGGCCACGGTGGAGCATCTGCTGGCTGCCCTGGCCGGCACCGGGGTCACCCAGGCGGAGCTCTGGGTTGACGGCCCCGAGATTCCCCTGCTGGATGGCTCGGCCCTGCCCTGGGTGGAGCTGATTGCCGAGGCCGGGGTGCAGGAGCTGGTCCCGGCCGCGGCGCCGCCTGCCCTGCAGCGGCCGGTGAGCGTCTATGGCGGTGGTGGCTGGGTGACGGCCGTCCCCGCCCCCGCCCTCCATCTGGGTGCGGCCATTGAGTTCAGCGAGCCCGCCATCGGCCGTCAGTTCCAGGCGCTGCCCCTGACCCCAGCCCGGTTCGTGCAGGAGATCGCCCCTGCCCGCACCTTTGGTCTGCGCTCCCAGGTGGAGCAGTTGCGGGCCGCCGGCCTGATCCAGGGCGGGGGACTCGACAATGCCCTCGTCTGCGATGGCGACCGCTGGCTCAACCCGCCCCTGCGCTACGCCGACGAACCGGTGCGGCATAAGATCCTCGACCTGCTGGGTGATCTGGCTCTGGCCGGTCTGCCCCGGGCCCAGGTGTTTGCCTACCGGGGTTCCCACCGCCTGCACACCGCTCTGGCCGCGGCCCTGGAGGCCGAGCTAGCCCCCCTCTCCGCCTGATGTTCCGTGGCTGACGTTCCCTCCCCTTCCGTTCTGCTCAGCGCCGAGCAGATCCAGGGGCTGCTCCCCCATCGGTATCCGTTCGCCCTGGTCGATCGGGTGATCGAGCACGAGCCGGGCAAGCGTGCCGTGGCCCTCAAGAACGTCACCCTCAACGAGCCCCAGTTCCAGGGCCATTTCCCGGGCCGACCGTTGATGCCGGGGGTGCTGATCGTCGAGGCCATGGCCCAGGTCGGGGGGCTGATCGTCACCCAGATGCCGGATCTGCCCAAGGGCTTGTTCGTGTTCGCCGGGATCGACGGTGTGCGCTTCCGCCGGCCGGTCGTGCCCGGTGACCAGCTGCGCATCAGCTGCGAGCTGATCAGCCTCAAGCGCAAGCGCTTCGGCAAGGTGCAGGCCGAGGCCACCGTGGATGGGGAGCTGGCCTGCTCCGGAGAACTGCTGTTCTCCCTGGTCGACTGAGCGCCATGAGCTCCCTGATTCACCCCACGGCTGTGATCGATCCCCGTGCCGAGTTGGCAGCTGGCGTCGAGGTCGGTCCCTATGCCGTGATCGGCCCGGATGTGCGGATCGGTCCTGACTGCCGGATCGGAGCCCATGTGGTTCTGGATGGCCGCGTGCGCATGGGCCGCGGCAACCGGATCTTTCCCGGCGCGTGCATTGGTCTGGAGCCCCAGGATCTCAAATACACGGGCGATCCGACCGGCGTGGAGATCGGCGACGACAACACCCTGCGGGAGTGCGTCACGGTGAACCGGGCCACCCATGGGGAGGAGTGCACGCGCATCGGCAGCGGCAACCTGCTGATGGCTTACTGCCATCTCGGCCACAACTGTGTGCTGGGGGATCGCATCGTCATCGCCAATGGGGTGGCGGTGGCCGGCCATGTGGAGATTGCCGATCGGGCTGTGATCGGCGGCGTGCTCGGCATTCACCAGTTCGTGCACATCGGCACCCTGGCCATGGTGGGCGGCATGAGCCGGATCGAGCGGGATGTGCCCCCCTACTGCCTGGTGGAGGGGCATCCCTCGCGGGTGCGGGCGCTCAATCGCATCGGGCTGCAGCGCAGTGGTGTGGCCGATCTCGACGAGGGCCGGCAACTGGCCGATCTCAAGCGTGTCTGGATGCTGATCTACCGCCAGAGCCCCACCCTTGCCGCCGCCCTTGAGGCCCTGCGCGCCGAACCGCTCACCGCCGCCGCAGCTGGTCTGGTGGCCTTTCTGGAGGCCTCGCTGGCGGAGGGGCGCCGCGGCCCGATCCCTGGAGCCCGTTGATGCTGCGGCTGCTGGTGAGCACCGGAGAGGTCTCCGGCGATCTGCAGGGCTCCCTGCTCGTTCAGGCCCTCAGACGGGAAGCCCTGCGCCGCGGTCTCCAGCTGCAGATCATGGCCCTGGGGGGCGAGCGCATGGAGCGTGCCGGCGCCGAGCTGCTTGCCAACACCACCAGGATGGGGGCCATCGGTCTGCTGGAGGCCATCCCCTTCGTGTTGCCCACCCTGCGGGTGCAGCGTCGGCTCAAGCGCTGGTTTCGCCAGCAGTTGCCGGATGGGGTGGTGCTGATCGACTACATGGGGCCAAATGTCAGCCTCGGGCTGCGCCTCAAGCGCCGCTATCCCCAGGTGCCGGTCACCTACTACATCGCGCCCCAGGAGTGGGCCTTCAAGTTCGGATCGGAGGGGCGTACGAACCTGATCCGCTTCACCAACCAGATCCTGGCGATCTTTCAGGAGGAAGCGCGCTACTACCGCTGTCGGGGGGCCTCGGTCACCTATGTTGGCCATCCCCTGCTGGACACCGTCGGTTGTCCTCCCGACCGGGAACAGGCGCGGCGAGAGCTTGGTCTCCAGCCCGATGCCCCTGTGCTGTTGCTCATGCCCGCGTCCCGGCGGCAGGAATTGCGTTACATGCTTCCGCACATCGTGGCGGCCGCTGCGGAGCTGCAGCGCCGCGATCCTGACCTGCAGATCGTGGTGCCGGCAGGCCTGGCTGGCTTCGAGGGCCGGCTCGCCCAGCAGTTGCAGGATGCCGGGCTTCGGGCACGGGTGATTCCGGCTGCCGATGCCGATCGGCTGAAGCCAGCGCTGTGTGCCGCCGCTGATCTGGCCCTGGCCAAGTCCGGCACTGTGAACCTGGAGCTGGCCCTGCGGGGCGTCCCCCAGGTGGTGGTCTATCGGGTGAGCTGGCTCACCGCCTTTGTGGCCCGCCATCTGCTGCGCTTCAGCGTGCCCCACATCTCGCCGGTGAATCTCGTGCTCGGGGAGCGTCTCGTTCCCGAGCTTCTCCAGGAGGACCTCCACGCCGAGGCGATTGTGCGTTGTGCCCTCCCTCTGCTCGATGGCCGCAGTGCGGAGCGGGCCGCCATGCTCGAGGGCTATGGCCGGCTCAGCCGGGAGCTGGGTGAGCCCGGAGTGACCGATCGGGCCGCTGCGGCGATCCTGGATCAGGTGCAGGGCGTGGCGACCGCGACGGCGGGGGCAGGCGCATGATCGGGAGCTCCCCGCAGGAGGAGACCCGGCGGAGACGGGCGCCGTGGATCCCTCGGCTGCAGGCTGCCCTGCTGGCACTGGTGCTGCTGGTCTCGGCGGTGGCGTTCGCTCCCGCGCGAGCCCAGGCCGCAGAGCCCCGGCAGGCCGTGCTGGCCGGTGGCTGCTTCTGGTGTCTCGAGCACGACCTGGAGGCCGTGCCTGGCGTGCTGGAGGTGGAGAGCGGTTACAGCGGCGGCCGTCTTGCCAATCCCACCTACCGCCAGGTGTCCGCCGGAGGCACCGGTCACCAGGAGAGTGTGCGGGTGCGTTTTGACCCCGATCGGGTGAGCTATCCCACGTTGCTGCGGGCTTACTGGCGCAACATCGATCCTCTCGATGGTGCCGGTCAGTTCTGCGACCGCGGATCGTCCTACGCCCCGGTGATCTTCGTGGCGGATTCCACCCAGCGGAGTCAGGCGGAGGAGAGCGTGCTGGCCGCCGCTCGGGAGCTGGGGCGTTCTCCGTCAGCCCTGCGCGTGCAGATCCGTCCCCTGAATGCCTTCTGGCCTGCTGAGGACTACCACCAGGGCTACGCCCGCCGCAATGCGGTCAAATATGGCTATTACCGCTGGGCCTGCGGCCGCGACCGTCGCCTCGATGCCGTCTGGGGCCAGGCCCTCGCCCGCACCACCAGCCCCTGGAAAAACCGCAAGTCATGACAGGGGGCACGCCGGTCACGCCTGTCTGCAGCTCGGGCAATCCGATGAAAATGTGAAGTCGGCCTGATTGCCTTTCCTCCAGATGCTCTGCTCCATCTGGGTTCTGCCCCTGGTGCGGTCCGTGCGGAGTGACTAGGTTGTTACGTGTACCGCGATGCGATGGAGATGTATCTGCTGACCATCCGCGAGGGATTGCACACCCGCCACATCGGTCCCTACGTCACCCCCAAGCAGGCGGCTGATGATCTTGATCGTCTGCTGGCCGAGTGTGGTGACCGTGCCCGATGGCAGATCCACGCCCTGGAGGAGCCCAAGCTGGGGCGCAGCGGCCGCGAGGTCACCTCGGGCGGCATTGAGTTCAGCAGCGCGGCCTGACCGCGTCGCAATCACCTCCAGGCCGGGACCTCAGTTCTGGCGCGGATACCCGCGCAGCAGGCCGCTCTCGATCATCAGCCCCACGCCGGCATTGATCAGGATCAGGCCAAAGGTGCCGTACCAGAACCAGGGGCCGGGAGCCTCCAGAAACTTCACTGGCAGGGCCGCTCCGGCTGCAGCGGTGAGCTCTGCCCGCTTCCCCAGCTCCTCGAGCCCCTTGCGGATCACCGCTTCGCCGAACAGGCAGAGGCCGACTGGCAGCAGAAGCACCCCCAGTTGGGCCTTCACATACCAGCGGATCTTCTTTACGGCCATGGCAGCGACAGCGGCAGCAAGATCAGAGTCAACCTAGTGGCTCCGGCAATCGGCACCACCTCAGCTGGCCGGTCCCAGCGGTGCCCCCGCCAACACCCAGTTCACCAGGGTGCGCACGCCGAAGCCGGTGGCTCCCGCAGGGTCCTGGCCGCGGCCTTTGTCACTCCAGACGGTTCCGGCGATGTCCAGGTGCGCCCAGGGCAGGCCCTTGGTGACGAAGTCCTGGAGGAAGAGGGCGGCGGTGATCGAGCCGCCCGGCCGGGGGCCGGTGTTCTTCAGATCCGCCACCGGACTCTTCAATCCCGCCTTGTAGGAGCTGCGCAGGGGCATGATCCAGAGGTCCTCGCCGCCCGCGCTGCCGGCCGCGCGCAGGGCTCCCGCGAGCCCATCGTTGTTGGACCAGAGGCCGGCCATCTCCTCGCCGAGGGCGATCACACAGGCTCCCGTGAGGGTGGCAAGATCGATCACCGCGTCCGGTTCCAGGCCGCAGGCGTAGTGGAGGGCATCCGCCAGGGTGAGCCGTCCTTCGGCGTCCGTGTTGTTCACCTCGATCGTCTTGCCATTGGCGGCCGTGAGGATGTCGCCGGGATGGATCGCCCCCCCGCTGATCATGTTTTCGCAGGCGGCAACGATCACGTGCATCTCCACCCCGGAGGGCTTCAGTTCGGCGATGCTGCGCGCGGCGCCAAGAACGGCTGCGCTTCCTCCCATGTCGTACTTCATCATTTCGATCTGGGATCCGGCCGTCTTGAGGTTGTATCCCCCGGAATCGAAGGTGACCCCCTTGCCCACCAGGGCCACTCTGCGCTGCACGGCCCCGGCGGGCCGGTAGGTGAGGTGGATGAATTTCGGTGGCAGGTCGGAGCCCTGGGCGACCCCCAGGTAAGCCCCCATGCCCAGGGCTTCACAGTCGGAGCGCTCCAGCACCTTCAGTTCCAGACCAAAGGTGCTGGCGATGCCGGCGGCGGTCTCGGCCAGGTGCTCGGGGGTGGCGATGTTGGGGGGGGCCGCCACCAGCTGGCGCGCCAGTTCCACTCCGGCGCAGCGGGCCCCCAGGCCCTCCAGCCCAGCGTCCGCCCCGGCCGGCAGTCCCAGCAGGGCGATGGTCCGGGGGGGCGTCAGGGGCTCGGCTTCGCTGCGGAAGCGCTGGTCCTGGTAGAGGCTGAGTCGCACGGCTTCCGCCAGGGCGCCAGCCGCCGCAGCGCCGTTGAGATTGGCGGTGGGCAGGGCCAGGGCCAAGTGCTCGGCTCGAGCCGCGGCGGCGGCGCTGGCGGCGGCGGCGCTGGCCGAGCGCAGGGCGCCCAGATCGAGGTTCTCAGGCTCCCCCAGGCCCACCGCCACCAGGGTGCGGGGCTGCTGCCCCAGGCGCTCCAGGCTGCGGCACTCCCCAGCCTTGCCCTTGAAGCCCCGATCCCCCAGGGCCTGCAGCAGATCCGTGCCCAGCCAGGTGTCCAGGTCCTCCTGCCAGGGGGTGCTGAGGGTGCCGTCCGTGCCGCCGAACACACCGATGGCCAGGGTGTCGCCGCTCCAGTCATGCAGGGCCTCACCGAGGGCTTGAGGAATGCAGCGAAACTCCATGGGCCCAGCGGGTTGGGGTTGCGATGGTAGCCAGCGCTCCTGGAGCGTTCAGTCCGTTCCGGCGGTGAAGGGTGTGGCCCAGCGCTGGCGGGTCTCCTTGTTGAACGGGGGCAGCCAGCGTTGGATCAACGCCTGCTCCAGGGAACGCCGGGCCCGCAGGTTGGAGGGGGCGTCAAGCCAGAACCGGATGCTCAGCCGGCACTCCAGCCCAGCCCTGGCGAGGGCCTCGCTGTAGGACGCCAGATAGTGCTTGCAGTCGTGCTCCCCTTTCCAGCGTTGGTCGGCCCGTCCGGTCTCCCCCACATACAGCAGGAGCGGCCCCGCTTCGCTGGCGCCGGTGTCGAGTACGAAATAAAGGGCCGCTCCATGCTGGGGTGGGCTGGGCCAGCGCCAGAACGTGAGCGGCTGGGCGCGCAGAGCCAGGGGATTGAGCTGCTCGGCCGGGTTGCGCACGGCTGAGCTGAACAGGTCCCCCTGCAGGGGGGCTTCGGCGGCGCCGCCGAACAGGGGCGCTTGAAACGCCCCCAGCTGGGCCTGCCACTGCGTCAGCTGCTGGGTCTCCAGCGGCAGGACCAGGGGCTGGAGCGCCACCGCGGCCGGTCCCTGATCCGCGGGGAAGAGCTGACCCTGGCGGCCGCTGTCCGGCTGTCGTTGCCGGCCATCCCGGTCGCCGGTCACGCCGGACGCTGCCGGGGCGGCAGCACAGGGCCGATGGGACCGTTTCCGAAACGCACCTTGCCGATCCAGCCCTCCACCAGGGCCGCCGGGAGTTGGAGCCGGTCCTGCAGGTCCGCCAGGTCCCGGAAGGGCCGGCGCGCCCGTTCCCGCAGCAGCCGGGCGCTGCGCTCCGGGGAGAGGCCCAGGCTCTCGAGCTCTTCGCGGCCTGCCCGGTTGAGATCGAGGGGCGCTGCCTGGCTCGCGGAGGGTGGGGGAGTGCCGTACCAGCGGAACGCGAGCACCGGCAGCCAGCACTGCAGCTGGTCCGGGCCCAGGTCGAGGAGCTGGGCCAGGTCGTCGGGGCCGCTCAACTGCACGCCCCCTGCCTGCAGTCGCAGCAGCAGATCGAGCTGGACCGGCTCCAGGCCAGGGAGGCGGCGCCAGTCGGCGGCGCTCGCCCGATTCACATCGAGGCGCCAGCCCAGCTCGGCGGCCAGGCGCACCTCGGCTGCATCGGCCAGCGGCCGCTGGGGATCCTGGCGCAGTTTCAGCGCCACCAGCTCCCGTTCCACCACGGCGTCGGCATCGTCTCCCCGCTGCTCGCCTGGCCCCCGCGCCACCGGTGCACTCCTGGGGGGCCGCAAGGGCGCCAGCTGGCCGCTGGCCACCAGCAGCTGCCGGGCAATCGGATCGAGCCAGTGACGCCTGGCCATGCTGGAGGGCTGGGGCGTGACTGCCGGCTGAAACTAGCGGGACCGTGCGGTGTGGGGCTAGTCGATCAGGCCCCAGCGCAGACCCAGCACGGCGGCGTGGGTTCGGTTTCGGGCCGGCATCTTGCGCAGGATGCTCGCGAGGTGCGTCTTCACGGTGTCGGCGGCCAGATACAGCTGCTCCCCCACCTCCTGGTTGCTGGCCCCTGCGGCCAGGGCCTGGAGCACCTCCCGCTCCCGTTCCGTGAGGGGCTGGAGAGGCCCTGACCGTCCCGGCAGGTTCCGCACGGTGGGATGCAGAGCCCGATCCACATAGATGCCCCCCTGGCTGATGGCTTGCAGCGCCGTGAGCAGGGCACCACTGCCGAACCGGGTTTGCAGCACCAGGCCATCGCAGCCGTTGCGGATCGCCCGATGAATTGCCTGCCGGCGGTGGATCTGGCTGATCAACAACAGCACCTGAACGGACTTCGGGCACCCCAGCACCCAATCCAGCAGGGCATAGGCGTCCCCTTCCGCCAGCTGGTCGGAGAGCACCACCAGCGAGGGAGCCTCCTGTTCCGTGAGGGTCCTGGCTTCTCCCGCGGTCGTGACTGCCCCCACCAGCTGACACCACTGCCGGCTTCGGGCGGCCATCAGCGTGAGCACTGCGGGATCCCCCATGCACAGCAACAGCCGCCGCCGGTGCAGCAGGGCCTGGATCTGGCTTTCGTAGCTGGCGATCTGATCCAGCAGGGGGGCGTAGTTCACGGGCCGATGTTCCCAGGCCGTCCGCAGCGGCCGCGCAACCCTTCATCCTGGGTTCTGCAGTCCGGCATGTCAGTGCCCTGGCGGCGTGAGGGGGCAGCTCTCAACAGGTCGTTACGTCTATCCGCACTCGCCGGCTCCCCCTCCGCTGATCAGAATCAAAGGCGCTCCTGGCCCCCAAGCCGCATGGCGTTCTTCGACTCCGAGATCGTTCAGGATGAAGCCAAGCGCCTGTTCGGTGACTACCAGCAGCTGATGCAGCTGGGCAGCGAGTACGGCAAGTTCGATCGCGAGGGCAAGAAGCTCTACATCGAGCGCATGGAAGACGTCATGGAGCGCTATCGGGTGTTCATGAAGCGCTTTGAGCTCTCTGAGGATTTCCAGGCCAAGCTCACGGTGGAGCAGTTGCGCACCCAGCTCGGCCAGTTCGGCCTCACCCCCGATGCCATGTTTGCCCAGATGCACCAGACCCTGGAGCGCATGAAGAGCCAGCTTGAGCAGGAGGCCTGATCCCGGCTGCCTACGATCCGGCCGTCCTGCCAGATCCCACCGGGGCCCATGACCTCAGGCACCAGTGCAGCCCGTGATCCCCGGTTCGCCTCTCTTCCTTCCTGGCTGCAGCGCGGCGTGGCTGATCTCTTTCCCGCGGCTGGGGGAGAGGCCGCCACGGAGCCCGATCAAGCGCTCGCAGCCCGCCTCCGGGAGGCCGAGCGGGCAGGCCGATCCCTGCGCATCAAGCTCGGCATCGACCCCACCGGCTCCGACATTCACCTGGGGCACTCGATTCTGTTCCGCAAGCTGCGGGCCTTTCAGGACGCTGGTCACACCGCCGTGCTGATCATCGGCGACTTCACCGCCCGCATCGGCGATCCCACCGGCAAGAGCGCCACCCGGGTTCAGCTCACGGCGGCCGAGGTGGAGGCCAATGCCGAGACCTATCTGGTGCAGCTGGGGCTGGGCCAGGACCCCGCCCATGCCCTGCTGGATTTCGACACCCCGGGTCGGCTGGAGGTGCGCCGCAACAGCGAGTGGCTGGCGGGGTTGGATCTGCCCGACGTGATCGACCTGCTGGGTACAGCCACCGTGGGCCAGATGCTGGCGAAGGAGGACTTCGCCAACCGCTACGGCTCCGGGACGCCGATCTCCCTGCACGAGTTCCTCTATCCACTCCTGCAGGGCTACGACTCGGTGCAGGTGCAGGCCGACCTCGAGCTGGGCGGCACCGACCAGAAGTTCAACGTGGCCATGGGGCGGGATCTGCAGCGCTACTTCGGCCAGCGCCCCCAGTTCGGGATGCTGCTGCCGATCCTGCCGGGCCTGGACGGGGTGCAGAAGATGAGCAAGAGCCTGGGCAACACGGTGGGGCTGCAGGACGACCCGCTCTCCATGTATTCCAAGCTGGAGAAGGTGCCCGATGCGGTGGTCGACGACTACCTCACCCTGCTCACCGACCTGGACCTGGAGGCCCTGCCCTCCAACCCGCGGGAGCGTCAGAAGGCGATGGCCCTGGAGGTGACCCGTCAACGCCAGGGAGACGCGGCGGCCCAACAGGCCCAGGCCGACGCCGGTCGGCTGGTGGCTGGCGCCAGTGGCAGCGGCGCCGCCGCCGCGGAGGTGCCGGAGGTCTCCCTGGTCTCCGTCAACTTTCCGGCCAAGGCCTTCTATCTGCTCAGTGCCGTGGGCCTCTGCGCCAGCAGCAGCGAAGCGCGTCGCCAGATCCAGGGTGGCGGCGTCAAGCTCGATGGGGAGAAGCTGGTCGACCCCAACCAGGAGTTCCCGGCCGCTGCTGAGCTGGAGGGAAAGGTGCTGCAGCTGGGCAAAAAGACCTTCCGTCGTCTCAGGGTCTGAACTGAGGCCGTTGAGGTGTTATGGTTTTGGACTGCGCGGGAAACCGAGCACGAGCCGAGGGAGCCGAGAGGCGCCTTGGGGAGTGTTTGCGAGTGGCCTGCGCGGCTTATGACGGAAGGAGGCGCGAGCC